>Ga0187843_10000146_pt1 | contig 55916 bp, 54 predicted proteins | sample SpaLakP09_SKY_43_FD_134516 | JGI IMG/M metagenome (GOLD analysis project Ga0187843, IMG submission 134516) | Oligotrophic lake water microbial communities from Sparkling Lake, Wisconsin, USA - SP09_SKY_43 | ecosystem: Environmental > Aquatic > Freshwater > Lake | place: USA: Sparkling Lake... | reverse complement strand
TCCATGGCCTTGCGAGCCAATCCTGATACCAGTGCATATACCACCAGTAAGTGAAATGCGATTACCAGCCCTATACCTATAAACTTCTTCCCCGGCTCTTGCTGGCGATTTGAAAAATCCATTCCGGCTGTCTCCTCGATCTTAGAATATGAAGGCGGTAATAATAACCGCTGTTGATGAAAAATTTACGATTCTGAGCTGAAAACTTTTCATATTTTTTGTAGCAAACATATGTGTTCCTTCTCAAAATAAATTGAAGTGCCTAGTTTGTAGGCAGGTGTTGCCTATAAGGACATATTTTTTTCGATTTGATGAATCAAAATTCTTCCATGGCAGTCAATGTAGTAATCGAAACAATAAGCAAAAATTGAACCATGTTTTATGCATCTGCCTGGCCTTTAAGTCACCTACAGATTTGCCCTAAAACAGGTCATCATTGCCCGGTTTTTACTCATGCTCAACAAAAACCACAGCACTCAGGGCTGGAATGGTGAATCTGCCGCTATTGCTGTCATATTTCGCCTCTTTGGCGACGCGCTGATCCGCTGCTCCAGAGGCTCTGTGCACGGGATGTAGTACATAAGGCGTCTGGCCAGGCATGGAGCTATCCAGAATTTGGGTTTGCTGACTGGCATTGATGAAATACATGATGGATGAAAAGTTTGCCCCGGGCATTTGCTTGCCGTCCAAATGCGCCACAATCAGTAAGGGATTTTGTGTTGAACCTGTATTGTAAAAGTGCAGGCGCTGCGCGATTTCGTCCAAAGTGGACATTCTGAACAGGTTGGAGCTGGACCTGATTTTCAATAAATCACGGAACTGGTCACGACTGAACTTAATATCCTGCTTTGTGGGTTTGATGTTTGGATTGTTTAGTGCGGTTTTGATATGAGGATAGAACTGCGCATTATCTTTTTCTGGTGGCAAGCCAGTGCCAAAGTAATTGTCGCTATAGCTCCAGTCAAGGCGGTTGAACCAGTCTCCAGAATTGAAACTATTGCCATCCATGGATTTGGAGCGGAGGATGTCAACGCCTGCATGGTAATAGGCTACTCCCTGGCTGAACGCAGTTGTTGCCAGTGCCAATGCCTGAATGCGGGCGCGATCGGCACTGCTGGTTTCTGCAGGAAGGCGATAGGCATTGATATCGAATAGAGTTTGGTTGTCGTGATTCTCTACATAATTGACGACTTCACCCGGCTGGCTGACATAGCCTGCGGCTTGGCCGGCATAATCGATTTCTTGCAGTTGCTTGCTTTGGTCGTCAAAGCCTTGCATGCGGAATTGTCGCAATGAACCTGCCAGGCCTACTCTAAGCATGTCTGCCGCACGTAACAGATCTTGTTTGGGGCGGGCTTTATCTGCTAATGCATTTGGCATGTGGATGAGGCCATTGAGATAACCCTGGTTTTTGACTATGCCAGCACCTGCATCGCCATGGCCGCCACCACGTATAGCATCACGGGCGCGGTCGCTAAAACTTCCTATACCGCTGCCATTGAGTGATAATTGTGAAGCCTGGACAAAGCGCTTACCATCGGCGATCTCTCCAAAATTCCAGCCTTCACCCAGGAACTGAATCTGGCGACCGGTTTCTTGCAAAAGTCTGGCTTGCATTTCTTCCATTATCTGTCTGGGCTGATGCCCCATCAGGTCAAAGCGGAAAGAATCAATTTTGTATTGCTTTGTCCACAAGAGTACCGAGTCACTCATCAGCTTGGCCATCATGCTGTTTTCTGTGGCCGTGTTGTCACAACAGGTGGAGCGTTCTATCTGCCCCAGCTGGTTCAGTCGCTGATAATAGCCTGGGACTATACGGTCCAGCACCGAGTACTGAGTTTGCCCTGCCCCAGCGGTGTGGTTGTAAACCACATCCATGCCCACGCGCAGGCCTGCATTCTGCAAAGCCATGACCATTTTTCTGAATTCGATGATGCGTTTGGCACCATCGCTGGCATCGGTGGCATAACTGCCCTCGGGCGCGTTGTAGTGATAGGGCTCATAGCCCCAGTTATAGCAATCCTTGTCGGCATACTGCGTCGCCAGTTTTTGTTGTTCTGCACTATCTGCTTTGCCTTTGATGGCGGGAGTCTCGCACTTGGCTTCAGATACGGTAGCAAAGTCAAAGACGGGCAGCAAATGAATGTCCGTCATGCCAGCCGCGCTCAGTGCTTGCAAATGCTTCATGCCCTTAGTGCCCGCTTCGGTAAAAGCAAGGTATTTGCCGCGCCAGGCCGGCTTTACCGTGGTGTCATTAATGGAAAAGTCACGCACATGCAATTCATAGACTTGCATGTCAGTCTGATTTTTCACTTTAGGATTCAGTTTTTGCGCATCCCATCCGCTAGGTTTTAACTTGCTTGACGACAGATCTGCAATATAACTGCGCATTGAGTCAGTGGTCAGACTGATGGAGTAAGGATCTGTGACGCGATTGCGCACCAGGCCCTGGCCAGGAATATATACATCGACGAGGTAAGTGTAATACTTGTTGGACAAATCAGACTTATCGCTGGTGTGCCATGTCCCTGTGTTCTCATCAAATTGCATAGCCAGGATTGCATTGGACTTGGCCTTGCCATCCGGATACAGGCAAACTGAGATTCGCTGTGCCGTGGGTGCCCACACCCTGAATTGCGTCTGAGCTGTTTTGGTTGCCGCTGCTTTGCTGAGATTCGCGCCATAATCATTCAGACTACTGGCTGTTTTGTATAAATCATCGAGCGCACCAGCTACTTGCAGGCTGGTGTAATCAATAATCTGACCGTCTTCGTCTTCTGTGGCGATCATGACTTGTGCTTGCTGCAATGACCGTAATTGTTTCAAGCCGCTATTTGCAAGTTCATATGCTTTGTCAGATCCAGTGTAGGCAAAGCGTTTTGCAATACTGCTGTCCGCAGGTATGTTTGACTCGGTCAGCATAATGGCTTCGTCAAAGCCCAGTGGTTTGCTACCTTTACTGAGTTTGAGCTGCCCGGTTCTGGATGTATAGAGTTTGACCTTGCTTCCAGTTGCCATGCCTGGCCAGCGTATCAACTTACTTGATAGCCAATAAGCGCGAGCTTCTTTCGTCACCATTGCTGATGCAGTCAACGTTGTCTCGAATTGCCCCGCATTGCATGCTGCAATGGTGGTGGCCGACTCATCGCTGGCATTTGCCTGCATGGCATAAGTCATCAGGGCGCACACCAGCAAAAAGCCGCCACTGCTACTTGCATGTGTAATAGCTTGTTTGAAAAGCAAAACAGTCTCCTGAGTAAAACAAGTAGTCAAGCTTTGATTTTAAGTAATTTACACTCAAAAAAGTAGTGTGACTACATAAAAACAAACATGCTTTCAGCCAGTTTTACCGGTTTAATTGTGGCTTAAGCCAACATTTTTTTTAATTTTAACCCAATAATCGCAAATTTGTTAGACATGAACCATTGATATATGTAGTATTGCTACATAAATTCTGATTGCGACTTGTTTCTTGTGTCAGTCAGATTCAGGTGCAAAAAATATGAATGGTGAGATGTTGAGCAATAATCCAAGAAAATCATGCAATGCAGGCCCGCGTTTGCTGGCAGATATAGGCGGCACCAATGCGCGTTTCGCATTGGAAACGCATAGCCACGAATTTACTGCCATTGCCGTGTTGCCATGTAATGCTTATCCCGATCTGCAATCTGCCATTACAGCCTACTTATCCAGCCCTGAAGTGTTAGTGGTTTGTCAGTCACCGGTCAAAAATGCCGCAATTGCCATTGCCAACCCGGTGGATGGCGATGTGGTACGTATGACCAATCATCATTGGACTTTTTCCATAGAAGCCTTGCGTCTGGCAGCGGGCTTTGACAATCTGGTGGTCGTCAATGATTTCACCGCATTGGCGATGGCTTTACCGCATCTGGCTGCACACGAGCGCGTGCAAATTGGTAGTGGCCAGCCGCAAGCCAATCGTGCCATAGGTTTGATTGGTCCCGGTACTGGTCTGGGTGTATCCGGCATCATCTCCGCAGGCGCTCATTGGGTGCCTTTATCCAGTGAAGGCGGGCATGTCAGTTTTTCTCCCAGCAATGAAATCGAAATTGAAATCTTGCGTCAAGTCTGGAAAGAATACCCCCACGTGTCTGCTGAACGGCTGATCTCAGGCATGGGTCTGGAACTGATGTATCGTATCCTGGCGCAAATGGACAAGCATGCAGATACGACAGAAATGAATGCTGCCGATATTACACGCCGTGCGCTGGATGGAAGTTGCAACGTCTGCACCCGTACTGTGGATTATTTTTGCGCCATGCTGGGCACGATTGCCGGTAATCTGGCTGTGACCCTTGGTGCGACAGGTGGTGTATATATAGGTGGTGGTATCGTGCCTCGCCTGGGTGAGTTTTTTGCGCAATCAAATTTTCGCCAGCGCTTTGAAGCGAAGGGGCGCTTTGCTGATTATCTGGCACAAATACCGACTTACCTGATTACGGCGGAGTATCCTGCGTTTTTGGGCGTCTCTGCGATATTGAATGAACGCCTGTCCTTATCGGACATTGTGGCATGAACTTTGAAAAGACCTTTCACCACAGAGGCACAGAGACACAGAGGTTGCACTGAGAAGGAATTTTATTTAGTCAGCACAAATAAATACTTCTTCTTTACGTTTTACATGAGTGCTCTCTTTGATCTTCTCTGTGCCTCTGTGTTGAGAGGTCTTGAGTTAGTGGTTAAAAAGAAATTACATATCCATGAATAAATCTTTGGAAGTGCAAGCAAACGACTGGTGGCGTGATGCCGTGATCTACCAGGTTTATCCACGCAGTTTTTCCGACAGCAATGGCGACGGCATAGGTGATTTGCCTGGCATTACTGCCAAACTGGATTACATCGCCAGCCTGGGAGTGGACATTGTCTGGATTTCGCCTTTCTTCACATCGCCGATGAAAGACTTTGGCTATGATGTGGCCGACTATTGTGATGTCGATCCCATTTTTGGCACACTGGCTGACTTTGATGACTTGCTCAAGCGCGCGCATGACCTGGGTTTGAAGATCATGATAGACCAGGTCTTGTCGCATTGCGCTGAAGTGCATCCCTGGTTTGTTGAAAGCCGCAAGAGCCGAGACAATCCCAAGGCAGACTGGTATGTTTGGGCCAATCCCAAAGCTGATGGTTCACCTCCCAATAACTGGTTATCTGTATTTGGTGGCTCTGCCTGGCAATGGGATGCGCGCCGCCGTCAATACTATATGCATAATTTCCTGGTCAGCCAGCCGGACCTGAATTTTCATCATCCTGAAGTACAGCAGGCGCATCTCGACAATATGCGATTCTGGCTGCAGCGTGGTGTGGATGGCTTCCGTCTCGATGCCTGTAATTTTCACTTTCATGACCAGGCTTTGACTGATAATCCACCCAGCCAGGTGCGAGATAATAAAACCGTGCAGGACAATAATCCCTACGGCATGCAGGCACATATCCATGACAAGACCCAGCCAGAGAATCTGGTCTTCCTGGAAAAAATCCGCAAGCTGTTGAACGAATTTGGCGCAATTGCCATAGGTGAAGTGGGTGCCGATGATTCCCTGGCTGTCATGGCAGACTACACAGCGGATGGCAATAAACTGCAGATGGCTTACAGCTTCAATTTGCTGACGGCGACTTATTCCGCCGCCTACATACGCCAGCAAGTGGAAGAATACGAAGCCCGTGTCAAAGGCGGCTGGGTATCCTGGTCAGTCGGTAATCATGATTCGGTACGTGTCATGACACGCTGGGGCGGCGCTGGGGCGACGCCAGCATTTGCCAAGATGCTGTTGGCCATGCAAGTGGCCTTGAAAGGTACGCCTTGCCTGTACCAGGGTGACGAGCTGGCCCTGACAGAAGCTGACATTGCCTACGAAGATATACAAGACCCCTACGGCATTACCTTCTGGCCAGAATTCAAGGGCCGCGACGGTTGCCGCACACCCATGCCCTGGCAGGCGGATCAGCCAAATGCGGGTTTCAGTACTGGTAAACCCTGGTTACCAGTTCCAGTAGAACACGTAGAAAATGCTGTGTCGATACAAGATCACGAGCCGAATTCCGTGTTGAATTTCGCCCGCCATATCCTGAAGTGGCGTAAGAAGTACCCGCAACTTAGTAGGGGTGAAATCACTTTCTTTGATGCACCTGAACCGGTACTGGCAATTCGTCGCGACCTGGTTGGCAGCAAGAGCTTGCTGGCGGCATTCAATTTTGGGAACCAGCCCGTCAGTTTCAACTGGCCCGATGCACAGGGGGCAACAATGTTGTCTGAGGCGGGATTAGCAGGGCAAGTGCATGGCGAAACTGTGGAACTGCTAGCCTATGGTGGCTGGTTTGCGGAAGTCACGCAGTAAAAAAGATGTAATTACTACATAGTATTGCGCTTCAGGGCTGTGCGAATTTCGTACAGCCCTTTTTTTGTGCGGAGGACTTTGTTTCAATCCAGAGCCAGCCAGTCTGCGATTTGCTGGAAAATTTCCAGGACTTGATTATCCGGTGAGTAATGGCTCAGTGGCTGTTGAAACGCGAAGGCCAGGCTGACTTCATCATCACGCGGTATGCCAAAAGGAATCATGCGTTCGCCATACGAGTTTGCCAGGGCTGCGGCGATATCCCTATTGAGTTTGTTGTCAGGTTCCAGCTGGTTCAAGACCAGGACACAATTATCCAGTGTCGTATGCGTTTCCATATTGCTTAGCCAGGATTCCATGGCAGGGATGGTGGCATAGGAGCTGGCGTCAGCGAGTGCAACCATGATGACCAGATCAGCGCACGCCAGGGCCTGGCGCAAATAGGGAGAAGGGCCAGGTGGCGTATCGATGAGCAAGATGCCTTCTTCCGGTAGACCTAGTTGTCGTATGCGTTTTTCTATCCAGTCAGGATGGGCGCTCAGGCATGCTTCAAAAGCCTTGCGCTGTTTTTCACTGACTTCACCATACGGCAGGTTGATGACATTGTAGGGGGTGGGGAAAGCCAGTTCACTCCAGTCGCCATCGACGTCGGTCTGGCATGCAACACCTTCTTCCAGTGCAATGCCCAGGCCAAATGCATGTGCAAGCTATTTTGCGGGTCGAGGTTCAGTACGGCGATGCTATCTGGTTCGGCATCCTGGGCCAGGACAGCGGCCAGATTCGCGGTCACGCTGGTTTTACCCACGCCACCTTTCATTGAAACAACTGCGATAATTTTCATCTTTTGAGTGCTCGCACCGTCAATCGGCTGTCGCCGGGCTTAGCTGGGCTGGGGGCTTTTGCTCACCATTTGCCAGGCGTTGAAAAACGGCATGGAGAGAGTCGCTAGCGGCTACTTGAGCGCTGGTGTGTGCTGCATTCATATGCTGTGTCGATGTTGCCAGATGACGTAGCTGGCTGGCAATCTGATGTGCTTTTTCAGTAGCCATGCTGGGAGCGGCTGGCCATTTTTGCAAGCTGCTTTGTGGCTGGAAATGCCAGCGTGCTTCTTTTTCTGCTGCGGACAGAGGGACAGGTCGCTCGGCCTGCTGAGGGGCGATCGATTGTAAGATAGGCCAGTTTTCTTGCGATTCAGTGGCATCGTCCTGTTGTTCCATTATTACTTCTTCACTCCCTTAATAAGCTGGGTCGCGGCGTCGACTGAGTGCCAATTCCAGAGTGCCAATTTATTTTATCAATCATTCAGGACGCAAGATAGGAATAATTTAAAGCGCGTGGTCTGGAATTCATTTGCTCAAACTGGCTGGCAGGCGGCAAAGCTTTGCATCGCTGATGGTAAATCCCGTAGTTTCACCTGGCCATATCTTCAGGCCTGTATAAGCTTTACTACCTGCCGGCAGGGCTATTTTCAAGGTGTGCGGATTGCCGTCAGGATTGATGGTCAGGCTCCATTTGCGGGCGCTGAGTTCGCCTTTCATGGCTTCCAGGTTCAGGGTTTGCCCAGCCTTGCTACTGATATTGGCTTGCAAATAATCCTGCGCATCTGTGGCCTGGCTGAATTCCAGAGCCACAGTATCCGCAACTGATGTCCTGGAAAATTGTGCACGCTGGGTTTCGCGGGCACTTGGGCTAAGTAATTTGACACTGGCTGTACCAGAGCGGCATTGTGTTTGTGCCATGACAGAGACACGCTGCAACCATTCCTGGTTGTCGCTGCGGTAGCGCGCTTCACGATACAGGAAGGCAGGCGGGGCGCGCATATCCCTTTCCGGCATTTCCCAAATCAGGAATTTGGGTGGCGTGCTTTGAAAGGCATCATCCCGCAGATAGCTTTCCATACCTACCCAGGCGCCCTGGTCGGCACCAACAGCAATCGCCAGGACATCTTTTTGCAAAGTATATTTCAAGAACTCAGGGAAGCGTGTCCACGGTTTTGAATAGCTGCTGCCTACCAGGCTGATCATGGGCACGGTTGCATCTCCCAGCAAGTTGCTGCCCGTGGCAGTTTTGGTGATCTCGGCATCCAGCACATATTCTGGCGCATAGGTGGGGGCACCTTTGGGAAGTTGCATGACCAAGTCACGCGAAACAGTGGCGATGGCTTGTTCAGACCAGCGCATGGTGTATTTTTCTACTGGTATCTGGCGTAGCAGGGCTTTCATGCTGGCATCCGCTTCCATACTGCTGGCTACGGTTTCCGCCGCCAGCAGTGCTCCTGTCGGCGTCCAGTGGCTATCGAGGCGAAAGTAAAGATGCTTATCAGGGTGATTCTTTGCACCCTGCAAAAAACTGCTATTTAAGTCGACGACTTTCACCCCGGCAGAACTCAGGGCCTGCGCCATGCGCTGATAATTTCCTGCCATATAGGGATTGAGCTTGTATTGCTCAGTCACATGGGCCTGATAGATGCGTGCCTTCAGCGGCACCATCGCCACTACCAGTGTTATGCCATTGTCCTGCAATGCTTTACTGAAGGACTTAATTAACTCCACAGAGGTATTGGTGGCTGCCAGGTCGGCACTATTTGCCCATTCATGGCGATAAAACAGCCAGTCGTTTTTTCCCGCGATGGCGGCGGCTTCTTCGGCATGGGCAGGTATGATGCCCAGGAAAATTGCTGAAGTTGCCAGGGATGCCAATGTTGCCAGAGCGCGGCCAGGCAGACGTAAAGTTGTATGGAATATGATGTTGCTCCTTGCTCGTGCAGGCTGAATGTCAAATGATCAACTGCATTGGTTGTATTGGGTGTCGCTGCTCATTTGGCGGCGCGCGATTCCAGAGTATTTTTTGTAAGTCGTGCTTGCAGTGCAGAATTGGCGTCCATAGTTAATAGCAAACTGTAATTGTCGCCACGTTCCAGCACAAGTGCGGCGCGTGCCTGCTGCAAAGCTGGGCTGCTACATTCACCCATGCCAGCAGGCTGGTTGGCTGATGGGCATGTCAGTAATTCCACTTTGATGGGATTGACGGCCAGGCTATGGCTGCTGGATGGCGCAAGCGCACGAAATACATTGGTCTTGCCGTCGGCCGTACTGATATTGACTGGCCCCAGTTTATCGGCCAGGTGATAAACCGTGAGCCTGGCTTTCATCCGGTTCAAGTCAGCCTTGTCGTCAAATACAATGGGCTTAACTTGCTTTTGCATGTCGACAAATGCAAGCGTCACTACTTGAGCTGCACCTACTTCAAGACGGCTAGCCGTGATTTTTTTTGAGGCCTGATGTACATGCAATTGAATTTCATGCGGACCGGAGCGCAAGATCAGATAATCGCCAAACTGCCCTTGCTTCAAGCCTGATTGACGCATTTTCCCATCCACCAGCACATCGATCTTTTCATTGGGGTTGAGATGGACGATGCGGACGTAGGCGGCGTCAGCAGGTGGTTCTGGCTCGTATAGAACCCCTGTAGACTGTGCCGCCGAGGTACCAGGCATAGCCAAACTCAGAAAAAAAACAAACATGGCAAGCAGCGGCGATCTGGCCGCAGACAAGCGGGCAATTCGACATCCGGCCTGCAGACCTGTATAAGTGGGCAAATGCACTATGAACTTTTCCTGGGTATTGAAATCACATCGACGCCTTGCCAGGCGGCACGGGGAACTCACATGAACTTTGCTTGCATAAAAAATAATTAACAAAAATTCATTTATTTCAAGCCTTAGTTGAAAATGTCACATGTTAAAATCATTGGGTAGTGACAATCCCACTCATATTGACTAATTGCTTGAGCAAAATGTTTTGCTATTTAAACAAAGGCGTCCGCTATTATGCATGAGACCCCCGTCCTTGCCAACGCCAGACTAAGTATCCCTGGCCTCCCCAGCCTGACAGATCAGATGCTGAGCGGTGGCTTGTATGCGCTGATTGCAGAAATGCCTCCGGCCCGCGTTCCTGTGCTTGCCAGCAGCTTGCAATATGCATCGAGCAAGCAGCAAAATTGTACCGTCATATTACCTTCGCATCCTGAGGCATTTCTTGAGCGTATTGATGCACTGGGTGTCTACGATACCAGCAAGGCATTGGAGAGTGGCAAGCTGCAGATCTTTTTGCGCCAGGATAATTTTGCAAAAAACATGTTCCGTTTCGGCGCTGAACGCTTCGCCAAAGAACTCGATTATTTTGGTATCCCGGATGACAGCTACCTGATCTTTGATCAGGCAGATGAATTATTCAGCCTGCACGATTTATCCCTGGCGATGGAGCAGGTCGAAGCCCTGCGTCTTTGGTTCGGCAAGCACAGAGTGACAGCCTTGCTGGTTTTTTCACGCCTGAGTGGCAATAGTGCCGAGACTTTGCAAGCCATGATGGACCAACTCTCAGGCATAGTTCGGATCAGTAGTGGCCGCCCAGGGCTGGAACTGACTTTCGATTACTGGCAGTCGCCTGAAGGCACCATCGCCGCACGTCAGTATCCCTTGCTGACGCTTGACAATGGCATGTACAAAATTGGCGCACGTGCGGCTGAAGAAATGGCCGAACAGTTGGCTGAAGTGCAGCAGCATGGTCCGGAAAAATTCTTTTACATGGATGAAGACCTTGCCAGCCTTGCCAATGAATTGCCAGGCAACTGGCAACTGGTGAGCAGCTTGATAGGCATGATGCATGCCACCCGTGGTTTGCAGGCGGCAACTGTGGTGCTCAGCTTCCAGCGCGACACGGGCTTGCGTGAACTTGCCGAGACCGTCCATACCCTGCGCATGAGCCTGGGAAAAAAAGCCCATATCGTGATACGTGAAAAGCAGGCTTCGCTACGCTATCAGAATGAAGCACTATTGCTACGTCTGGGCGTCAACCTTGTGATACACCGCGACATTCCGGAAAACCGCTTGCCCTTGTTGCTGGAGTCACTCAAAGGGCAAAGCTTTGACCGCAATGTGGATATCGATTTTGAAGTTGCCCTGGCCAGTGTCATACCTTCTGGCTTGCGTGGCTATTTGTTGCCACCGCGTTTTGCCAGAGAAGCAGGCATCATCATGGAGCGCGGCACCGCCCTGAACATCCCTTGTGTGCTGGTGATTGGTGAACTGGTCGAGGGCACCAGCTTCCCTGATATCCTGGCCCGCATCAGCATCTCCCGCCCTGGCGATCTTTTATCCAGCGATGGCAAGGCATGCTATTTGTTTTTTAATGCCTGCCCTGAATCTGCCTTGCAATTGACACTTGAACGCATACTTGGTGCAGCAGCAGGCACTGCCTTTCGTCAAGTAAGTTATTTGATAGACCGACAGGATATAGCCCTGGCTCTAGCCAATCTGGTGCATGCAGCCAGGAATGCAGAACTACCTGATTATTTAAACCGGAACCTTGAGCCGGCTGCAATCGAAGCACTGGCAGAGCCCGCTACAGAGAATGAAAATTTTCCATATCAGTCCCAATTCCACCATCCAGCAGAGCAAGTTGCTACGCCAGTTGTTGTGCATGTAAAAAAGCAATTCGAGGATGAACTGCATGAGCACAATGCAGATGTAGTCTCTTTCGTGATAGAAGAAGAGCAAGATTATTCCAGCGATGACGAAGATGAATTCAAATTCAATCCGGTAGCTGACGACAGTGCCACTCGGGCGGCCAAGCAGGTATTTGGCAAGCAACCAGCACCCAGGGCTACCCGAGCCACTTATAAGCAACAAGCAGGCTGATGCACGCATCGGCTGATATTCAATAAAAGAGTTTATGCGTATTTACCCATTGAGCAAGAAAGCATTGCAGTCCCTCTCTTTAGCATTGATCATTTCAGTGTCGAACTATGGTGCATCAGCCCAGGCGGCTGATGCACCGGTAATAGTGCTGACTCCAGCCCAGCAACACGTCCTGGATTTGAGCGTCGCCCAGGATTATCAGGCAGCTGGCACCAAGGGACTGGAGTTGCTGGAAAGAGAAAAAGCCGATCCTGGTCTGCGTTTGGTCATCGCCAATAGCCTGGCCTGGTCGGGTCGCATGCGCAAGGCAGAATTGCAATACAAGGTTCTTTCCAATAGCAAGGTCCGCAAAGATGCACGTACAGGTCTGGCAAATCTGTATCGCTGGAAAGGGCGTGATGATGAAGCCTTGCCACTCTATCAAACGGTATTGGCAGAAGATCCGCAGCACGCCGGTGCCAATGAAGGCCTGATGTATGCAAAACGTGAATTGAATCCGCGTGCCTTTGTTAGCGCAGGGGCAGCACAAGATTCTGGTGATGCCAAACGCCGTGAACTGAGCATCAGCCAGCGTTGGCGCGATGATACTGGCCGCCATATTTTTGAAGTCAGCAGCAGTGGCACCCGCGATGAATTACCTGTCACCACAGCAAAGCAGGGTGAAGTGGGTTTTGCCTATCAAAACCTGAACCTGCCGCTGGAGCCACGTCTGGCACTGGAGGCGCAGGCAAAACCTAAAGGCGATTTATTCGGTAGCCTCAAATTGAAAATCGATGAGGGTCGCTTCTTGATTGATGTAGGTCGCACCAACTGGGGTAAGTCTGCCTTCAATGCACGCGCTCTGGAAGATGGCTTGAACGCAGCGCACATAGGGCTGGATGCCAATCTGCATTTTGACAGCGGCCAATTTACTGAGCACATCGATATTTTTCGCGTCTCTGACAGTAACGTCATACTGACCAGTCGCAGTAATTTCATCCCCTCATGGCGACCTTTTGGCCATCGCATCAAACCATTTGTCGGCATAGAAACCCGTGATGTGCGCTTTTATTCGAATAAATACTGGTCGCCTGAGGATGGTTTTGGTACGGCCTATGTCGGTTTGCAAGGGGAATGGGCGAATGAAAACTGGAGCCTGTATGGCAGCGGCCAGGTCGGTACGCGCCTGTATGGCGAAGCAGGCAGTAACTGGAGTCTGGGTATGGGCGGCAAGCTCTGGCTGGATAAAAACCTGGCGGTAGGTGTCAATCTCTGGTCCATGGCCAGCCGCCGTGACAATGCCCGCTATCGCGCAAAATCGTTTTCCGTAAATCTGGAGAAGCTTTGGGATTGAGGCAAATCTATAGCTACCTGCTTGCTGCGACCTCGATTGCAGGAGTGGTCTATCTTTTCGTCATCAGCTTTGGTGGTATCCGGGAATTTGATCTGGGCAAGTTCAGCATCCTGTTTGAAAACCTGTTTCTCACCGTAGTCTCGGCCTATCTGTTGTTTTTCCTGGCGCTACTGGTACTCAGGTATGCCATGCTCATCTTGTATTCATTCATGGAGCATCTGGAAAACATGATGAAGCGCCGCCAGGAGCCGGAAAGCAATTTTCATGATGATGCTTCGCTGCCCATGATCACCTTGGTGGTGCCCGCCTATAATGAAGGACCAGTGATACAGCAAGCCTTGCGTTCCCTGCTGTTGCTGGATTATCCCAATTACGAAATCCTGGTCATCGATGATGGTTCCAGTGATGACACCTATGAAAAAGCCCTGGCAGTGGCGCGCGAAGATCATCAGGTCACGGTGCGTGTCATTACCAAGAAGAATGGTGGCAAGGCCGATGCTCTGAATACCGGCATGAGTGCCGCACGCGGTGAATTCATTCTGAATATGGATGGTGATACCAAGCTCTCACGCAATACCTTGCGGGCATGCATACGCCATTTTGATGATCCGAGAGTTGGCGCGGTTGCCGGCAACGTCAAGGTACTCAATCGCGAGAATCTCCTGACCAGGGTGCAGGCGCTGGAATATGTCGAGGGACTGGCGATGGCACGCAAGGCGCAAAGCTTCATGCGCGCAGTCAATATCATACCGGGGCCGCTGGGCATGTTCAGGAAGAGCGTCCTGCAGCAGGCAGGTGGTTATGACCATGACACCTTTGCCGAAGACTGCGACCTGACCCTGAAGCTACTCATGCGCGGCTGGCATATCGCCTATGAACCCACAGCCATCGCCTGGGTGGAAACCCCCAGCCGTCTGCTGGACTTGCTGAAGCAGCGCTATCGCTGGACACGTGGCATCTTGCAGGCTACCCGCAAGCACAGCTCGGCCCTGTGGAACCCGCGTCGTGCTGGCATCAATTTTTTCATTTTATGGTACATGCTGTTTGAAGGCATCATGTGGCCATTTTCCACTGTATTGGGCAATCTGTTTTTTGTCTATGTAGGCCTGCAATATGGGGTGGTGATCTTTCTGTTTTACTGGTGGTTGCAACTGACGATACTTGATATTGTCGCTGCCACCTATTGTGTCATCGTGGAAGAAGAAGATCCTTCCCTGATTTTTTATGCCGTCGTGTTCAGGCTGTTCTACATTACGATTATTGATATTTCCAAGGTATTTGCCACCATAGAAGAATGGCGTGGCACGGCAATGACCTGGGGCAAGCTGCAAAGAGAAGGCAAGCTTTGATATGGACCTGATTTCTATACTGGCAACCGTGATACTGATCACCACCATAGGCACGCTGGTGGTCGGTGTTGCCGCTTATATTGCCTTCAAATTGCGCGATAAGCGCAAGCCAAAACGTAAAGACCCCACAGCAGAAGAGCATGGCGAAATGCAGCCAATTTTCCTGAAGCGCTATGTGCCTGGCAAGCAGGCAAATGCTTCATCAGCAGATAAACCGTCTTAGCTAGCTGTGCAGTTATTGTAGATATTGTAGTTTCCACCCGTTTCACTGGTTCAAATTTTCATGCAAACAGAAGACCCTGGCGGTTTTGAAAACCGGCCTGCTTACCGCCGCATAGGTATTTATCTATTGGCTTTGATCGTGCTGGGCATGGCGGTATCTGTGTTTGCCTACCTGTCATCCATGCAGGTGCTGGGCTGGCAAATGCCGGAATTCAATCTGCAAACTCCTTTCAAGTCTGCTGGCGGGGTTAATTCCACGCCCGCATCCAAGGGTTTGTACTTGTATGCCTCACCGAATACCCGCAGTTATTTTTCCTCCATAGGCGGCAACTATGATCGCTTGTTAACTCCCTGGCGTGCCTATGCCAAGCAGCGCCAGCTCAGCTTCAAAGAAATTTCTGACCCGCAAGAGCTAAGCAATATCAAGGATGGCGTGCTGGTACTGGCATCAGCGGTGGCACTCAGTGAGCAAGAGCGCACCAGCTTGCAGGAATATCGCGCCCGTGGCGGCGCTATTCTGGCAACTTGGGCCACTGGCACTCGCAATGAAAAAGGTGAATGGGCTGGCTGGCATTTCCTGGAAGCCATGGGTGCGACTTCCAAAGGAGAAATCGCGCTTGAATCCAAAGCCAGATTCCTCATCCTGAATGGCGAGACTCCATTGACACATAGCCAGCCTGCCGGTCAGCGCATCTGGTTGGGGAATGCATCGGAAAGCCTGTTGCGTTTTAGCGGGGAGGGCGCAGCCAGCATTATGGACTGGGCCAGAGTGCAAGAGCCGGAAAGGAAAAATGAATCTGCCGTGCTATACGCAGAACCCAGCGCCGATAGCGGCCGCAGCGCCGTGTTTGCCTTTGCCGAATCAGCCTGGGAATCACAGCCTTATCCCATCTACAGCCTGGTCGATGACACCCTGAGCTGGTTGCAGAGAAGACCGGCACTGTTGCGCGCTGCCTGGCCAGAAGGAAAATATGCGGCGCAAATTATTGAGATGGATACTGAAGAAGGCTTTGCCAATGCCTTGCGTTTTGCATCCCTGATACGCAGCATCAACTACCGCGGCAGTTTTTATGTACTGACTTCAGTAGCCAAACAATTTCCTGCAGAAATGAAACAGCTAGCGCGTGAGTACGATATTGGCTTTCACGGTGATACCCATATCAGCTTTAAAGAGCAGGGCTTGAATGAGCAGGAAAAACGCATCAATATCATGCGCGAGGATTTGAAATCCATCTTGCCTGATCTGTCTGCCATCACCGGTTTTCGTGCACCGCTGGAAGGCTATGACCAAACTACACAGTCGCTCTTGCAAAAAAATGGTTTCCTGCACCATGTGACCGATCCCAATAGCAGCGAAGGCCGCTTGCCAGTTTTTGTCAAGATTGATGGTATTAGCCAGGACAAGGCCATGATCTTGTTACCCCGCACTCAGCGTGACGACCTCAATTTGAACAAGGAGCAACTTGACCTTGAGCAAACCAGACAGGCACTGATCAGCGATGCAGAAACCAGCAAGCAAATGGGCGCGCTGGGCTTGCTCAGTGTGCATAGCCAGAGTTTTGAAGAAAACAGTTTGCTGACGCAGGCCTTCCCGGCGTATCTGGCGTATCTGAAGGCAAATAGAACTACTGTCTGGCTGGCATCATCTTCACAAGTTGCTGATTGGTGGCATGAGCGTGACAGATTGAAATTATCTTCCAGCATTGCAGGAAAACGAATTGAATTCGATATGACTGTCACTGGTAACAAGCCGCTGGCAAATGCCAGCCTGATTTTGATGTTGCCACAAAAATCCCAATTGCCGAATGTGCTTGGATTGAAGATAGGTATGCCCAAAGCCACAGTAAAACGCATCGATGATTTTCGTGCTGCTATCGTCTTTGAAACGCTGGAGCCTGGTAATTATGCTTACCAGGCGGTATTCAACTAGATTTTAGTTCCGGCTTGCCAGCCAGTCTGCCAGATGCTGGATATCGCGGCTGGCTTGCGCATGAGGGTCGTATTGCAAGACTGATCTCTCATAAGCCAGAGCTTCTGGCACCATTGCATCTCTGTGAATGACCATGGGGGCCATCTTGCTGCCATAGCTATCCATCATGGCGGCCCTGACTTGTTGTGCCAGTTCGCTGTCTTCCCGCATCTGGTTCAGTAATATGTGAGTAGTTGCCATTCTGTTTGCAGGATCTTTTTTGTATTCTGCCAGCAATTTTAAAATCTTTCTGAGGCTGGAGTATGAAGCCGCATCTGCCAGCACCACGATAAGCGCTCTGGCCGCAGCGTTCAAGGTTTGCGGTAGATAGACCGTGGCACCAGGCGGTGTATCCAGCAGGATGTAATCATAGCCAAGGTTGTGCAGGCCCTGCAGTGCCGTTGCTACCCACGTTGGTCGTGCTTCCAGGCCAGCTTCAAATTCCAGCAATTCTTCTGCAGTGACACGTCCGAAAGGGATGAAGTCGACGCCGAAGGGGCTTTCAAAAATCACTTCAGGGAAGATGCCTTCGCGGACCAGGCCAGCATCATCATTGGGATCCATGCCCAGATGATGGCGCACTGCATTTTGCGGATCAAGATCAATGACCAGTACCCGCTTGTTGCGCTGGCTGAGTGCGATGGCGAGGTTGCTGGTCAGCGTGGTTTTACCGACGCCGCCCTTGCCGGAAATGAGGGAAATTACTTGCATGATTCTTTTTATCTAACAGGCGGGTTCTGTTTTTGTAGGAGCAGGGATGTGATGGCTTTAGTTGGCTATGTAGGCCCCACAAGCTCGACAGGCAGTTTACCCGCATTTGCCTGCTTTGATAAGCCCAAAGCCTGTTGATAGCGTGATCAGGGATGAATGGCGCTAGCGTCAGAAAATTGCTTGCGATAATTGCCCGGACTATTTGCCACGATGCGACGAAAATGGCGGCGCAGTGATTCTTCCGAGCCAAAGCCAGCCAACTCGGCAACTTGTGGCAGGCTGGTGCTGGGGGATTCCAGTAATTCCTTGGCGATGGCAACCCGTTCACGTATCAGCCATTCACCGGGGGCCAGGCCTGTACTGTCCTTGAAGTGACGTTGCAGGGTGCGGGTACTCATTGCCGCTTTTTCTGCCATCGATGCCAGATTATGCGGCAGGGCAGGGTGTGCCCTGATCCAGTCCATCAGTTTGGCCAGGCGTGCATGTTCATCGCTGGGCATGGGGCGGGGTACAAATTGTGCCTGGCCGCCTTCACGATGTGGTGGCACGACCAGACGCTGTGCTACCAGGTTGGCCACTTTGGCACCATGATCCTTGCGTACCAGATGCAGCAACATGTCGAGACCCGCAGCAGAACCGGCAGAAGTCATGATCTGGCCCTGGTCCACATACAATGCATTGGTCTGCACTTGGATATGAGGATAACGCTTGAGCAATTTTTCTGCGTAACGCCAGTGTGTGGTGACGGTTTTGCCATCCAGTACGCCTGCCGCTGCCAAAATGAATACACCAGAGCAGATGCTGCAAATGCGGGTGCCGCGCGCATGGGCATTACGGATTTTTTCGAGTAAGGCGGTTGGTGGCATTTCATCGGCATCGCGCCAGCCGGGGATGATGATGGTATCTGCCTTATCCAGCATCTCCAGGTCATGCGGCACTTCTACAGTGATGCCACCTGCGGCCCGTAATTTGCCAGTTTCCGCAGCGCAAACAACAAAGTCATACCAGTCCACGCCCAGCTCAGGGCGCTGTAGGGCGAATAATTCTACCGTGCAGCCAAATTCAAAGGTGCACAATTGGTCATAGGCAAGGGCGACAACGAGATGGGATTTCATGGCCAGATATTACCGTAAACACGCATCGCGACATATAGTGTTTATTCGCGCATCCAGTCACGCAATTCATAATACCAATAGGCGCATTGCGCAGCCATTAGTCCCAGCTTGCCAAAACTGGGTGGCAAACCATACTGATCCAGCCCGTCTGGCAAGGGCTGCTGGTTGGCTATCGCTTGAGCAACTACCTCGCCTGCCAGGGTAGTTGGAGCCACACCGTGACCACCAAAACCCATGGCATACCATACCCCATTTGGCAGGCAACCAATTTGCGGCATCTTGTGCTGGGCATAACTCATCAGACCGCTCCAGGCATACTCCACTTTGCTGCCAGCCAGTTGTGGATACACTTTCAGCATGTCTTTGTATAACAGTGCGGCAACTTCGGCGGGCTGTCTTTCGCGTATGGAAATGCGGCCACCCCACAGCAGGCGGCTATCAGCCAATGGCCGGTAATAATCGAAAGCAAAGCGAGTGTCATACACGGCCGCTGCAGTTTGCATGGCAGTGGCCAATTTGTTCTCTAGTTTCTCTGTTGCCATGACATAGGTGGCGATAGGCAACACCGAGCGTGCCAGTTGCGGATACAGGCTTTCTATATAGCCACCGCAACAGACCACCACATGTCTGGCTTTCACCGTGCCATTTTTGGTACGCACCATTTTTTCAGCGCTGTCGGTTTCAATGGCCCTGACACGGCTTTGTTCAAATACACGCACAGCTTGTGAACTAAGTACCCTGGCCAGAGCTTGCGCATATTTAAGGGGGTGAAAATGAAAGGCATTTTTTTCATGCAAGGCACCAAAATATCTTTCACTGTGTAAGGCTGCACGGGTTTGCTCGCGCGACCAGGGCGTCCAGTCGACCTCAAATTCACGCAACATGAATTCTCTTTGATCCTGCAATTTTCGGGCATCATCAAACCAGTTAGCCAGCACTACGCCGCTTTCGTGGATGTCGCAATCCATGTCATATTGCTTAATACGCTGGCGTATCAAGGCGACCGCATCCAGCGTCAACTGATACAAGCGGCGGCCAGGTTCGCGACCCACTTGTTTGATCAGGTCAGCATTGTCGAGGCTGAAGCCGCCGAACACAAAACCACCATTGCGGCCAGATGCGCCATGCCCAATTTGTTCTGCTTCCAGCAAGACAATATTGCTGACACCACGTTCCACCAAGCCCAGCGCTGTCGCAAGCCCGGCAAAGCCGCCACCGATGATGCAGACTTCACATTCCAGATCTTCTTGCAAATGGGGGGAATCAGCAGACGGGGCTGTCGCCTGATAAAAAGTATGCGTCAGATTTTCTTGGGGAATCATTGCCTGGATAAAGCGACTAAAAGCCGCCAAGTTACACGTAACAACATATAGCTGGCAAGTCTGTTCTTTCGGTATGAGGGGGGGGGATTACTTTACATTTGCTGTGGTGCCAATTACACTGTGCCATCAGAATTCCCAAATCCTAGACATCAACTTACTAAAGCTACTACAGCCACCAACTGCGTGTGCAGGCCTGCTTACGGGATTTTGATGAAACTGAAAAATAGGCCCGGGATTACCCCATGCGAAAATTGCCCGCACGTTATGCCGGATTGGTCATGCCTTTCCTCTTGTCGATATTGATGACCTTTATCGTGTCACTGATCAGCACCTTGCGCAGTGTAGGCCTGGTTGATCATTTCCTGCCGATCTGGATGGGCTCCTGGGCTTTGTCCTGGATGGTGGCATTTCCCACTTTGCTGCTGGTTTTGCCTCTGGTCAGGCGCATGACCAGCTTGCTGGTCGAGGCACCACGCTAAATCTTCATCGGACAGTTTGATACATCAGGCATTTCTCACTGAACGGCCAGATGCAAGTGCCTGTCGAGTTAGGTAGGTGGGTAACATCTGCTTACAAGTCATTACCAATTGTCACGAATGTGGCATTGCGAACTTCATATTATTGCTTCTTGTAAACAGTTTCATCGCTACTGCAGAGCTGCAAAGGCTCTCACCAGCTTAATTCGCAATAATGAACACCGCATTTCTCAAGGTAGTAAAGGATCGCCAACTGGCTCATGAACTGAGACAGATTGCCGATGACTTTGAAACTATCGATTTTTTCCAACAATACGGTAGCTGCTGTTTTGCCATGTCAGCCATGCTGGTGCAGTTGCTGACAGAAAAAGGTTATCGCGCCAGAGTGCAAGGCTGCTATGTCGAAATCAAGCAAGATAATAGTATTTATTATGTAGGCTACAAAGGCGATGCTCTTGACAAGCAAAAGGAAGGTCATGCAGTCTGCATCGTGGAAGAGCAATATCTGATTGATTTTGGTTTAGGGGCTTTAAGAAGGTTCCACGATAAAGATTTTAGCCATGCGCTGGCATGTGAAATCTCAGGCTTCAATACTGTCCTGGGTGATCTTGATCTTGACAGTGGCGCCAACATCAGCTGGCGCATAGACTGGATTTCGCCCATGGTGGAACTGGAATTGCAGGCTCAGGTAGTGGCAGTAGAGCGAATACTAAATGATTATTACGATTTCCAGAAAAATCGCATGGCTTACTTGATCAAGAAATTATTTGTAAGCAAAAATGACGCTCCGCCCGATGCCACGCTGGCTATATTCAAAGCCATGAGGGAAAACAAAATGTGCGACGTAGAACTGCTGGAGCTGGTTGAATAGTTTGGCACTATTTAATTTCCAGTTTTTTCTGCGCAGCCAAAGCTTTGCTTTCTTTTTTCAGGGCTTTGGATACCGGGCATACTGCCTGCATAAACGAGGCCAGGGTATTGGCCAGGTTATCTCCCTGCAAGCGATAAAAAACAAATTGCCCTCGCTTGTCGCTGACGATTAGTCCTGCCGACTCCAGTATCCGCAAATGCTTGGACAATGAAGGCTTGGTCATCTCGAAGCGCGCAGCAATGTCACCGGCAGACAATTCAGTCTCCGATAAATAAGCCAGAATTTTCCGGCGTGGCGTGGATGCCAGGGCTTCAAAAACTTTTTCCATATTCAGTAAATTAAAACAGATATTCCATCATAGCACTTAGCATGAAATCGGTGAAGTTAATTAGATAATTAGGCATTTAGCTAAATATAGTTTATGCTTGTTTCATGAGTTTTACATTGATGAGTTAGACATCATGGATGCCGAGAAAAACATAACAGCGACTACCACGGTTTACTACAATAGTGCTTGCCCAGTCTGCGATGCTGGCATACGCGACCAGCGTCAGCGCATGCAGACATGTCAGATTAACTGGGTCGATGTTCATACCCAACCAGAGGCAATCAACGAAATCAATATTGAACTGGAGGTCGTGCGTGAGCGCCTGCATGTGCGAAATGCCAATGGCGAGATATTGGTGGGTGAGCAGGCATTGGCCGCAATCTGGACGCAGACCAAAGGCAGACACTGGCTGGCCTGGCTGACATTGCGACTCAGCTTCTTTACCCGGTCCATGTACAACTTTGTCGCCAGACAGCTCTACCGCTGGAATCGCAGGCGCGGCCACTGGTAGATAACAAAATTCATTTCCCCGTGGAGAACACGATGAACACAATCGACATCATGGAAAACAACGCAGATCCCGCCGAATTGGCGCGCTTCAATAAGCTGGCAAGTCGCTGGTGGGACGAAAATTCAGAGTTCAAACCCCTGCACAGGATAAATCCGCACCGGCTTGAATGGATAAACAGCCTTGCACAGCTTTCTGGGAAACAGGTGCTGGATGTAGGTTGTGGCGGTGGCATACTGGCAGAATCCATGGCACGCAAGGGTGCGCAAGTCACTGGCATAGACCTGGCGGACAAGCCGCTGCAGATAGCACAATGGCATGCGCAAGGCCAGGACATGGATGTGTGCTACGCCAAAAGCAGTGCAGAAACCTGGGCGCAACAGCGTGCGGGGCAATATGATCTCATCACCTGCATGGAAATGCTGGAACATGTACCATCTCCGGCAGCCGTCATTCAGGCTTGTGCCGATATGGTGAAACCTGGTGGTTGGGTATTTTTTTCCACGATTAACCGCAATCCGCTCAGTTATGTGCTGGCAATAGTAGCAGTTGAATATATCTTGCGCATACTGCCACGCGGCACGCATCAACATGCGCGCTTTATCAAACCTGCGGAGTTACTGGACATGGCAAATACGTCTGGCCTGGTCCTGCACGAGCAGCGTGGCCTGGGCTACAACCCATTGACGCAAACCTTCCGTCTGCATGGATTTATGGGCGTCGGTTATTTGCTGGCTATGCAGAAGCCATTGCAGGTTTCAGGTCCAACAAGCCAGAGCTGCTGAACAGCTCACCGAGACCAGGCATGACAAAGCCCACATAAAAGGCATAGCGCCCGTCTTCTATGCATTTGTAGGCTTTCGATTGCGGGAACAGTTGCACCGGTATTGGTACACCATGCAAGCTGGCCCCGAGTATGCGCCAATTCCAGCCCCCGCCTTTGAGGATATCGACTGTCAGCCGGAAATGCATGAGCCCGGTACTCTCCTGCCAATAGCCGTGTGGATAATGACCGTACGGCACAAATTCAGACACCAGGTCTTGCGAAGCACCGTCAGGCCCGATGAATTGCCTGGCCCAGACCAGTTTGCCTGCTTGATGGCTGATGCTGACTTTATAACCAGTTTGCACATTCCGGGTTGGCACTCCTAGTTTTTTTGCCAGCCTACGGCCCAGGAAGCCAGCCAGGCCCTTGCCCAGTGTGATATCGATCTCGCCTTCCAGTGTGCCACCCTGGATATGCAATTGCTGTAAAAGGGGATGCAAGTCTTGAAAAGCGTCGCCAAACCAGGCTTGTGTCGAGTTTATTTTGGGATTAGGGGTAAGGTTTTCTGTCAGCATGCGGTTATTGTAAATCTGAAATCAAAAAACCGTATTCCTTCATCAGGATGCCTACATTTGCTTTTTCTTGGTTTTTCTTGCACCGTAAATTGTGGCCTGATCTGGCAAAACCGATGTTCTGCTTCTTTTTTGCCCTCTCTGGCATTAAAATCCCGCACCAAACACATATTTTGCAGATGCCTTTAGCGCCATACATGCAGGCGCTGCTACAAGAAAGTACAAGACATGGTTTTTAGTACGGTTACCTTTTTATTTTATTTCTTACCGATATTCATCGTCTTGTACTTTGCGCTGCCATTTCGCCAAATGCGCAATATGATCTTGCTTGTCGCCAGCCTGATCTTTTATGCCTGGGGCGAACCAAAAAATTTACCATTACTGCTGATTTCCATTTTGCTCAATTATGTGTGTGGGCTAGGCGTGGGCAAGGCCCAGGAAAAAGGAGGTACAGGCAAAGCCATCTTCATCGCAGGCATCGCTTTTAATCTGGTATTGCTGGCCTACTTCAAATACTTTAATTTTGCCTTGAACAGTCTTGTCGCCGTGCTGGGTAAACTGGGCTTCACCATGCCAGAGGTAGATGCAGTTACCCTGCCTTTGGGAATATCCTTCTTTTCTTTTCATGCAATTTCCTATCTGGTGGACGTCTATCGCAAAAAGACCAGGCATGAAAAAGACTTGTTTGCACTATCCATGTATATCACCATGTTCCCGCAATTGATTGCCGGGCCTATCATCCGTTTTTCCACTATCGCCAGGCAATTGCACCAGCGCCACCATACTTTGCGCCGGGTGGAGCTGGGTATCAAGATATTCGTCCTTGGCCTGGCGCAAAAAGTCTTGATTGCCAATAGCGTCGCCTTGCCAGCAGACCAGATATTTTCATTGGCACCAGAAGCCCTGGGTATGGCCAGTGCCTGGCTGGGCATCACTTGCTATACCTTGCAAATCTATTTTGACTTCTTTGGGTATTCAAATATGGCGATAGGCCTGGGCCTGGTCACTGGCTTTACTTTTCCGCGTAATTTCAATTACCCCTATATCGCCCAATCGATCACTGAATTCTGGCAGCGCTGGCATCTCAGCCTGTCGCGCTGGTTCCGTGATTATCTGTATATACCACTGGGCGGTAACCGCGGCTCCAGCATGGCTACTTACCGTAATTTGTTTATCGTGTTTTTCCTGTGTGGATTATGGCACGGTGCGAGCTGGACTTTTGTTGTCTGGGGCTTATATCACGGCAGCTTCCTGGTGTTGGAACGTATAGGCTTGCAAAAAGCCATGGCGGGTTTGCCCAGGCCGTTCAGACGCCTATACCGTCCTGGTCGTGATGGTGGGCTGGGTATTCTTCCGCTGTGACAGTTTTACACAAGCCCTGCACTACCTGGCGGCCATGCTTGGTGGCATGCCTGCAGACAATGCGCTCGCACCAGTCATGAGCTTCATGAATGGCACCGTTATTACAGGCCTGGTCGCAGGGGTACTGGTATCGACACCCCTCTTGCAAGCATTGAACAAGCCACAAGCCCCTGCCAAGGTGTTTGCACCCGTGATCAGCCTGATGTTGTTCCTTTTGTCAGCAACCAGTCTGGCGACGGGAGCATACAATCCTTTCATCTACTTCCGTTTCTGAGGCTGGCCTACTACCATGCATCATTCCAGCCCATCCAGCTCTTCTAGTTTTCAGGCCGCAACAAAAAAACGTCTTTACGGGCGCATCATTTATTTGCTGGCTTTCTTTGCTATCTTGCTGACACCGGTCTTGGTCCATGTGAGTGGTAAATTGCAAGGTCTAGGTATAGAAAACCGTGCACTCGCCACCAAGCCGGCATTACCCAGGACATGGTCGGAAACCTTGAAATTCCCGGCGGCAGTCGATAGCTATCTCAATGATAATTTCGGCCTAAGAAATAATCTGGTGGCATGGAATAACCAACTGCGCTATCACGTGCTTGGCGATATCAATGCGGTGCAACTGACTGCCGGTAAAGATGGCTACATCTTCTTCAATTCGCACGCTGCCAATACTCCCTTGGGCATGATACATTTTTTGTGCGGGAAAAACGTCGGAGAGAAAGACCGGGCAGAGATAGTCAGGACCGCAACTGACTTCATGCAAATGGCTGTACAGGTCAAAGCAGAGAGTTATCTGTTACTGGTGCCTACCAAGCCAGTGGTCTATGCAGATAAATTACCAGACTGGCTGCAACAGCAATGTGCGCAATACACGCCCAGCTTGCCGGGCATCATAGCCGCACTCAAGTCCTTGCCGGAACTGAAAGATAAAATCATTTATCCGCTGGCAGAAATGCAGGCGTTCAAGAAAAACATGGCTGTATTTCCAAAGAATACCTTTCACTGGACAGGCAATGGCCCGCAACCTGTAGCACAACTGGTCGCAGAAAATTACCTGCACCGCAAAAGGCTGGTGACACTGACGAGCAATCTGCATGATGTCCCATCCGATATACAGCAATTCTTGCCTGGGGTAGCGCTGACTGTACCTACCCATGATCCTGATTATGTCAAAGCGGACATCGTTGCTTGCCTTGGTGTTGCCTGCTTCCCTGAGTTTATCGAGACTGCCAGCAAGATAGGAGATGTCTCACGCTATCGCCATCGCGATAGTCGAGGCCCTAAACTGCTCCTGATTTCAGATTCATTCGGTCAGGGCGTCGCAGGCTTCTTTTCAGAATATTATGGCGAAGTCTGGCATGTGTCTTTAAATAGCATCAATCAACTCAGTGATAAAGAGCAAGCCAGCTTCAAACAGATTTTACTCAAAGAATACGCCCCTGACCAGATACTGTATGTCTTCCACGATGCAGCAGTCTCTTATTTCGATAGAAATGGCAGCATCCTGTTAAAGGCAGGTCAATAATTTCTATTATTGTGGCAGCCCGTCCAGACAGCCACTGTATGTTCACACAACATAGCAGAACTCATTTCATAAATAGAGGTGAGATGCGTTTGCCTCATAAAGTGGGCTGGCCAATGGTAAAACTATGGACGAGGCAGTCAATATCGGATCTATTGACAACGAATCCAACGCAGTCCAGCCTGCGTTATCAGGCAAGCCCTCCGGGAGCTGGCGATTCGGGCGCATTGCTACCTTGCGCCGCTTGCTAAGGCACCAGCCTTAGCTGCGCGTCACGCCTTGCACTGCATCCCGAATCGCCTTGCTCGCTCCAGGCCTTTGCCCTGCCCATTTCTTCCAGTCCTACAAAACGGCGGTCCCGTGTCCTATATCTGGGTACCTGGCGCGCTGTTACGATACATTCCATGCCTCTGCATTAGTGATTTGAAAAATTAATCAGGCTAATCAGTTCTTTTTTAATAAAGGAAACATCATGAAAAAAATCATTTCTATCCTAATGATCTCTGCTGCAGGTTTTATTGCAAGTTCCAGTTTTGCTGCTACCGACGTGGCAAAAGCAAACTTCAAAGCGACGGAAGAACGTGCCGAAGCTGATTTCAAGGTCGCTAAAGCCAAGTGTGATGCCTTGAAAGACAATGCAAAAGACATTTGTGTAGAAGAAGCCAAAGTTGTGCGTACCCGCAACAAGGCAGTCGCGCTGGTGACGTACGACAATACAGCCAAGAATCATGCCAAGGCAGCTATTGATGTCGCGGATGCTGAATACGTGCTCGCTGAAGAAAAATGCGATGACAAATCTGGTAATGATAAAGATGTCTGCAAAAAAGAAGCCAAGGCCGCACAGAAAATAGCCATTGCGGATGCCAAGGCAGGCAAGAAAATTTTTGATGCCAAAGTGGATGCTGCCACTACAGCCAATGATGCTAATTACAAAGTGGCGATAGAAAAATGTGATGCCATGTCTGGCCCATCCAAAGATGCCTGTGTCTCGACAGCTAAGAATCAGTACAAGTAATACGGTTCGCTGGACTTCAATCTACAGGCTGGCTTCATGTCACACTCGTCAGCTTGTTGTGCACCTTAGTTAGCACGTTTTTAAGGCAATTCAAAAAAAATATTTCCTGCATCTCAAATCTACCAGGTTGAAAACCTGCTCAAGGAGAAAAAAATGAATAACTTCGTCAATAAAATCATGGGCATTTTTCTGGCAAGTATCATGCTCAGCATCGTCGGTTGTGCGTCAACTTCCAAACAGGAAAGTGCAGGCGAGTACATCGATGACACAGTCATTACCACCAAAGTGAAAGCTGCCATAGTCAATGAACCGACCTTGAAAGCAAGCGAAATCAATGTTGAAACTTTCAAGGGTATCGTTCAACTGAGTGGTTTCGTGGCTGACCCTGGTTCTGCCAGCAAGGCTGTCAGTGTATCAAGTGGAGTCAAAGGCGTGAAGTCAGTAAAAAATGATATTCGCGTGAAATAGCATTGTTTAAGACGCGAGCACGCTGTTACATATGGTGCTCGCGTCGCTCGAACGCATGTTGCATGCATGCGCAATAATATTCTGGGTGTGTTCGCTAGCGCACCGAAAAAATATCCTTACCAATTTAATCTAGTGCTACTTTTATCAGGCGAAGTAAGAAACTCTGTATTCTGAGTTGATGGAAGTACATAGGTTTTATGCAAATTTATACTTTTAAACAGGAGTTTCAAGATGAATTCAGACCAGGTCAAAGGCGCAGCAAAAAAAGTTGCAGGTAAAGTCCAGCAAGAGGCAGGCAAGCTGGTCGGCAACAAGGAGCAGCAAGTCAAAGGAGTTGCCAAGCAGATAGAAGGCAGCATGCAAAAAAGCATGGGCAATGTCAAAGAAGCACTCAAAGACAAAAATTAATACCTGTGGTCTTCCAGGCTTTTGCGTTGTGAATGATGACGCAAAAGTCTAGTTTGGCCATTGTCTTCATATCTCCATCCATAAAGACAGGTGAAGCATTCCGACAGGTGTTCAAAATTACTGTCTGATCAAGCTTATTAAAAAAATACAACCAGTGGACAAAGCGATGGATCTGCCTATACCAACAACGCCTCCGGCAAATGAGGGTGATGTCGATCAAGCAGATGTCGGCACTGTCACCCTTGATTCCAAGCCAGTTGCCGCATCTGATACGCAAGCTCAATTATTTCCCGGTGTTCATGTCAATGTCCGTGGCGTGGCCTTGACCATACTTGCAACCGTCGCTTTTGTTTTTGCCCTGCGCGCTGCGCAACGGTTTTTCATTCCACTGACCTTTGGTATTTTCATTGCCTATACCCTGGCCCCTCTGGTCAACGCCTTGCAACGCCTGCGGCTGCCGCGTGTCGTCGCTACTACGGTGGTGATGATCAGCATATTGACGATCTTCGCGACGCAAATCAATTCCCTGCATACAGAATTCAATGCCATTCTTGACCAGTTGCCAGTGGCTACGCGTAAATTTTCCAGCGAAATGAGCAAGCTGCAATATGGCCAGGCCGGTTTTATGCAAAGAATGCAAACGGCTGCCACAGAGATAGAAAAAGCAACCAGCCAGGCAACCACTGGGGTACAGCCAACTGTGAAGAAAACAGTGGTCAGTGAAACGCCGGTACTCAAACTGCGCGAATTACTGCTGGCAGGATCATTAGGCATCATGGATTTGTTGAGTCAGACAGTCATGATGTTGTTTCTTATTTTCTTTCTGCTGCTCTCTGGTGATAAATTCAAACGCAAGCTGGTCAAGATTACGGGTCCTTCCTTGACGCAGAAGCGCATTACCGTGCAAATACTTGGCAAGATCAACACTTCAGTGCAGCAATACATGTTCATGCTGTTAGTCACCAATGGATTGCTGGCCTTGCTGACCTGGATTGCGTTTCACCTCATCGGACTGGAAAATGCAGGTGCCTGGGCGTTGACCAGCGGCCTACTGCACGTCATCCCTTATTTTGGTTCCATACTGATGGCTCTGGCCGCTTGTTTGATTGCCTATGTGCAGTTTGGCACCATCTCCATGGCCTTGCTGGTGGCGGGCGTTTCAATTGCCATTGCCACCCTTGTCGGTACAGTGGTCACTACCTGGATGACAGGGCGCATCACCCGCATGAATGCTGCGGCCGTCTTCATTTCACTCTTGTTTTGGGGGTGGTTGTGGGGCGCTTGGGGTTTATTGCTGGGTGTGCCTATTATCGTGATAGTGAAAGTCGTTGCTGAGCATGTAGATGGCATGCAAACTGTGGCAGAATTATTGAGCGAATAAAAAGCAGATTTCAATCCGGCATAAAAAATCATTCCAGCAGGGAATGATTTTTTTTACCAGTGTCGTTTGCTAAATCTTAGTTTCGATACACGTAATTGTCCTTCACGTACACACGATTACCGACACGCAGATCGACTATATTATCCTGCACGATGGATTGATATGCACCATTGTCCAGGCGCACGCTGATTTGATATGCCTCGCGGACCTGTTGGTTGCGATTATTCTTTTCTATATTGTTGCCGACAATTGCACCGCCAACCACGCCAACAGCCGTTGCTGCTGCATTACCCAGGCCACCACCTACCTGGTTGCCCAAAATTCCGCCAACGATACCGCCGACTACAGCGCCGGCACCAGGCCCCCGGCTTTCACTTGATACCTGTACTACCTGTATGGATTCAATGACGCCATAGCTGCTGTAGGACGCTTGAGAGGCTGGATAAGCCGTAGTCATCGATGGTGAGTTAGTACCGCAACCTGTGAGCAGGGCAGAGGCGGCAATACTGACAGCGATGGCAGATTTCTTATAGATGTTCATGATGATACTCCACTGTTGGTGAAGTGGTAAATCGTATGCATAGTGAAGATCTTTGTCGGTGCGATAGCGTACTTTATCTGCAATGTGATCGAAGATATTTGTAACAGAACAGGATGGCTGTAGGAACTATCCCACATATCCCAGCGTGTTCAGCGTACAAGCGGCTGCCAGACTCTCTGATGCCAGTTTCAAGAATATAAAACTACAGTGTAATCAGTTTGACGGACATCAAGAAACGCACCAATAAATACGCGATGTCGACATAAAGAATCATCTGATGGTTAACACAAACACGGCACGACATTCAATAATTTTGATAAGAGGGGAAAAAATGAACAGTACGCAGCCCCACATTTCTATGACGGCATATCCTTCGCCGACCACCGCAGGGACATTGCATCGCAGATATTCAGTCAGCTACACGCCGGCTGTATCACTCCCCATGGATTTTGGCTTGCTTGACGAGCCGATGCAAAACGATATTCTGGCGGCCTTGCCTGATGATGAGCTGGCCTTTCTGTTGCCACATCTCGAACTGGTCCATTTGCCCTTTGGTAAGGAACTCTATGAATATGGTGCCAAGCTGTCGCATGTCTATTTTCCAACTACCGCCATCGTTGCTTTGCTGTATGTGCTGGCAGATGGTGATGTTACCGAAATAGGAGTCACTGGCTATGAAGGCTTGCTCGGCATTTCTGCCCTGATGAGCGAACGTGCCATGGGTACAGCCATGGTGCAATCTGCCGGTGATGCTTACAAACTCAAGGCCTCGGTGTTGAAAGAAGCCAACGCCAGGGGAGGGAAGTTGCCGCAATTGTTGATGTGCTATACCCAGGCACTGTTTGCCCAGATGGCCCAAAACTCTGTGTCTGGGCGCCACTACTCTGTCGATCAGCAACTGTCGCGCTGGTTGCTCGACCGAATGGACAGACTGCACGGTAATGAACTAAAGGTGACCCAGGAAATGATTGCCAACATGCTGGGTGTACGCCGTGAGACAGTGACAGAAGCAGCTGGCAAATTACAGCAGGAAGGCCTGATACAGTACAAGCGCGGCAACATCACCATGCTCGATCGCGAGGGCCTGGAAATGCATGCCGGAGAGTGCTATCGCGTTTCAAGGCAAGAGTTTGAACGTATGCTGACTGCTTGCTGATGCCTCAATCGGGCAATAATTACGCAAACAGTTCTTAAGTCGGAAAGGGAATGAAAGCCTCTATGGCAGTTCCCTGATTTTTTTCTCCAGGCTTGACAGAAAAGCTACCGCCCAGCAGCAGGGCGCGTTCACGCATGCCCAGTATGCCATGTGCTTTCGGCTTGGTAATGGCATCCTTTTGTATGCCTATGCCATTGTCAAGAATTTGCAACCACAAGCCCTTGTCAGTACGTTTCAAACTGATCTTGACCTCGGTGGCTTGTGCATACTTGATGACATTGTTGACTGATTCCTGGGCAATACGAAACAAGGCAATCGACCAGGAAGGGTCCAGGGTGTCGAAATCTTCTGTAATATCGGTCACATACGACAATCCGGCGATTGCAGTCGCTTCTTCGCAATAGTGTTGTATGGAGGCAGACAAGCCCAGATTGTCCAGCATGCTGGGTCGCAAATCCTCGATGATACGACGCTTCAAATCGACGGTATCCAGCAGGGCACGTTTGGTTCTTTGCAATTGTTTGGCCAGTTCAGGCTCCTTGTCCTTGAGCTTTTCAGTGACAACAGAGATATCCATGCTGATGGCTGTCAGATTGGAGCCCATTTCATCGTGCAGTTCGCGCGCCAGTTTAGCCTTCTCGTTTTCCGAGACATTCAACAGGTGATGCGACAAGACGGATAATTGTTCGGTCCGCTTTAATACCGTGCTTTCCAGATTATCGTTGGCGATCTTCAATGCATTCTCTATTCCGCGCTGCTTATGGAAGCTGCGATAGATCAGGCGGTAGAACAAGATCAGGACCAGCAAGGCAATCGAATTGGTGGCAGTGCCAAAGAACAGCGCGTCCTTGTATTCATTGTAAAAATTGGTACGTCTGGCTACCAGTGCTTCGTTTTCTTCTTTTTCCATGATGATATCAAGCAGCCTGATTTCATCCATGACTTCCCGGCCTTCACCCACTTTAGATAATTCTATGATGCCTGTCAGTCCAAATTCTCTATAACTCGAGATGCCATGTTCAAAAACTCTGGCTTTGCTGTCATACAGTTTGCGCAATTCCGACAGGTTTTTGATCTGCGAAGGATTGTTGCGCAATAGTTTTTCAAGCTCCTTGAAATCATCTTCCAGCTTGCTCTTGGCGATATCCCAGGGGCGCAGGTAAATCTCATTGCCCGACATGAAATAGCCGCGCAAGCTGCTTTCTGAATCCATGATAAGCAGATTGATATCCTTGAGTTTATCTTTGACGCTCCAGGTGTGTTCTACCCAATCATTATTGGTCTTGAGTTTTTCCAGGTTCTGGTAAGCGTTGTAGGCATTGCCTGTCAAGATCACGAGGCAGGTAACAAACAAAAACGTGATGTACACGGGTATCGAAGTCGATGTGTTTTTTTTCATGATAATTCCCTCGAAGAGTGTCTGAAATGATCATGTGCTTGTTGAAAAAAATTAAAATCAGTCATGCAGGTTTCCGTTCATTTTTTCTTTCAGGCCGACATTTTTTTATCGTCTATGAAAAACAATACCTGAATTGAAAAATTATGTGTCATAAATTCTGTAGGAATTTTCTGTAGCCCCTGAATTGCCATGAGGTAGGTTTTTTCCTACAAGTGATTCCGCTAAAGCTTATTGCTAATCAGCTTCAGGCTCCTTAAAATAAAATCTGTTCAACGCGCATATAATTTTTTGCCTGAAATCTTATGCCGGCGAGTTTCAGTTCATCCGAGTTTTGGAATAAAATGGACGTCAAGAAAAAATTAAAAGTATTCTTAATCGAAGATGCGCAAAGAATACGTTCAGTGCTGATAGAGGTTTTGCAGCAGACGGACAATGTAGAGGTCATCGGTTTCGCAGAAAGTGAAAAAGAGGCTTTGAATCAATTGCGCTCTATCGAATGGGACGTCGCCATCGTGGACATCGGTTTGCGTGAAGGTAGCGGGCTGGCCGTCCTTTCCGGCTTGAAAAGTGATGGCCGTCATTATGGCTCCCGCCTGGTATTTACCAGCAACCCCAGCAATGCTTTAAAAAACCGCACCATGTCTTTGGGAGCAGAAGGCTTTTTTGATAAATCCCGTGAAATGGACAGCCTGGTTGATCACATACAGGCGCTGGCTCATTAAAGTACCATCAAATTTCATTGATTCCGGCCTGCAATGGTCATAGCTGGATAATGCTTATTCCAGCAAACTATTCTTCATGGCGTAATAAGTCAGGTCACAATTGGATTGCAAATTCATTTTCTCCATGACCCTGGTACGATAGGTGCTGACGGTTTTTACGCTCAGTGACAGTGTGACGGCAATATCAGATACCGATTCACCCTTTGCCAATCTTAAAAATACCTGAAATTCACGGTCAGACAGCTCAGTATGCAAGGCAGTTTCTGCATTATGGTCAAAGCCCTGGGCCAGGATTTCACCCACGTCTGCACTGACATAACGACGCCCGGTGGATACAGTACGGATGGCCTTGATCAACTCTTCGGCATCGCACTCTTTGTTAAGATAACCGTTAGCCCCCATTTTCAAGAGATTTACGGCATATTGCTGCGCTGGGTATCCACTTAAAATCAGGATAGGCAAGTTTGGCTGGCCCTGCTTGATTGTACGCAAGGTGTCGATACCGCTCTGATCGGGCATGCTGATATCGAGCAACATGACATCACATGCATCTCTTCTGGCGATGTCCAGCGCTTCGCGCCCGGTCGTGGCCTCTGCCACTACTTCGAAATCACTCACTTCAGAAAATATCTGCCTGAAGCCGGCCCGCACAATTTGATGGTCGTCACAGACTGCGATACGTATCATTTTCTTCCTTCAAATTTGGGAATACACAAAACTACGTCAATGTGTTTCAACACGGCTTCACCGCTGGCAACAATGCATTTCACTGTATCAGGTTTTGAATGCGATGGAGATTTCCATGCGAGAGGATATTGTTGCGATAAGTCCTCCGCATCTGCCTATAGCATAGCACCTGGACCAAATATGGGGTGGCTTTGTCGCACCATGCGTGATAAACCTACGGGCTTACTCCTTGCAGCGCGGGTTTTCACACACAATGTGGAAAAAAAGTTTGGCGCAGACAATACACGCACGTAATACATATTCTGCCGGGATAAGAAACAGCAAGATAATTAGCTCTTACTGTTTCCTAGAAACGATGAGGCCACAATTCTGAACAGGCGTTTGCTAGCGTGGCTGGCGATGGAACAAGACTCCCAAGGCCACTACAGTGGCAATCGCCACTCCCAGTATGGTCATGGGCTGTTTTCTGACTTGCACGCGGCAGGTATCCAGCAATTTCGCCTGCGATACATAGAGTTTTTCGCTATGCTCACATAGCTTCGCCACTGCCTGACTGGCACTGGCGTTTAATTTGCTGGCGGCCTGCTCTGTTAGTGCCGTCAGTTTTTCAGCCACCGGCTTAACTGTTTCTGCAGTTTTTTCCTTGATCTGCTCAACTACTTGCTCAGCTACCAGCGCAGGCACTTGTTTAACCAATGGCGGAGAGTTATCTCCGGTGGGGAAGGGGATGGCAGGATGGTTGATATTGTCGGCCACCGTTGCATTGACACGTGTGGCAGAATTATTTGCATTATTTGGCATGATGACTCCTTTTGCTTAGTGGCTGACTGATGCCTGGCAGTGTCAGGGCATCAGCATAATGTTCAAGAATTATTGGGGCGCTGCAGTATTATCCGTGGCTGGCCGGCTTACTTTCGGTGGCAGGTTGCCACCTTCGCCTTCCCAGGTACTCATCTCGGTTTTTTGCAATTTTTTGGTGGCATTTTTTTCCTGATACAGTTTCTTGCCGAAAGCAGTCATCAAGGCCCAACTGGCAAGACCGGCAACGAGGAAGAGGTGTTTGGTAGCTATCATGTATTTCTCCAGAGAGAATTGATATTGATTGAGCTCATCCAGAATCAGGATCGGGGAATAGAGCTTTGAGAACTTTGAGAACTTTGCGAACTTTGCGAAGTGAGCGCAGTGAGATTGCTTTGCTGGCGCTTGATGCATAAGCGGATGATCTTTTGCGCATCGCCAATAGCGAACCGGCATCTGGCATTGGTCATCATTTGGTAGCCGCTGGTGCGCCATTGAGAGCTGGCAAGCAAGTGACCGATACCGACACGCAGCAAGCCGTAGATGAAAAGTGCGCCATTCTTGAGCAAACATGTATTCATTTCGATTTCTCCAGAAAATGGGTGAATCCTGAGATGAGCGGTAAGTCTGGCTACTGCAGCTAGCTGAATTTGCAATCCACTTGCAATGCATACTAGCATCGGCCCATTTCCCTCCATATAGGACACCGGCCCCCACCTTTGTAGGAATAGATGAAGTAAATCAGGTTCAGCAAACATTGCCCTGCATACGCAAATAGCACTCCAGGCACTGACAACAGCGGTAGCACTCTCCGCAGTTCCTACATGCTGGCAAGCCCACGTCCGATACTTCCAGATAAGCAATAACTTTAGTATGCACCCATGCCTAAGAGGTAGGCCTCTTAGACAAAAAGCCTGTCGTGACCTAAACGTGGTGACAGGAAAAGATGTCCGCACCTTGCACCGCCTCTAGAGATAGCAGGCAATCAAGATCTGTATCCATGCCGAACAGATTCACTATCATTAAAGGAAACATCATGAACAACGACGAAATTATTTCTACGCTGAACGATCTGATTGAAACCAGTAAAGATGGGGAAGAAGGATTCAAAGTCTGCTCGGAAGATGCGAGTGGACGTCACCCGCAATTGAAAGCCATGCTGGCAGAACGGGGACGCGAATGCGCCGCTGCCGCCAGTGAATTGCAAGAATTAGTGCGCAATCAGGGTGGTGACCCGGAAACCAGCAGCAGCGTCTCAGGTGCATTGCATCGTGCATGGACCAATATCCGCATGTCCATCGTAGGCAAAGATGATGAAACCGTGCTCAACGAATGCGAACGCGGTGAAGATGTCGCTGTAAAGGACTATCGCAAAGCCCTGGAAAAAGACTTGCCCGCCCACGTGCGCGTGGTAGTTGATCGCCAGTATCAAGGTGTGTTACGCAATCACGACACGATCAAGACCTTGCGCAACCATGTCAGGACGCATGCCTGAAACCAGCTGTGAAGCCGCACATGGTAGTCAACCATGCAAAGCATCCCAAGAAACCTCCGTGGATAAACCCGGAGGTTTTTTACTTAGGGCGACACACGTCATTGTCAATAACGCGGCTATATCATCCCTCGTCATAAAAATCACTTGTCACACCTGCTTACCGTTCGCTAACGAACAGAGACGTTCTTGCACGCATGTCAAGATACTATTGAACTAAAAAATCAGCTATGATGAACATCGACAAGTAATCAATGTTCAAAGTATTGATCAATGCAGGATGACAAGCGGAGAATACAAATGCGCAAAGTATGGCTATTATTGTCGATGAGTTTGGTATTGTTGCTTTCTGGTTGTGGCTACAATGGCTTCCAGAGTGGTGACGAGCAAATCAAGTCCAGCTGGTCTGAAGTATTAAACCAGTACCAGCGCCGTGCTGATCTTGTGCCTAACCTGGTGAATACCGTGAAAGGCTTTGCCGCACAGGAAAAAGATGTGTTGCTGGGTGTCACCAATGCCCGTGCCAAAGTTGGCAGCATGCAGGCCACGCCAGAGCTGCTGGCCAATCCAGAGGCCTTTGCAAAATTCCAGTCCGCCCAGGGCGAATTATCCGGTGCCTTGTCCAGGTTACTGGTCGTCACCGAGAATTACCCGCAGCTCAAATCTGACGCCAATTTCCGTGACCTGCAAGCCCAGCTTGAAGGCACAGAAAACCGCATCGCCGTCGCACGCAATCGCTATATCAAGGCTGTGCAGGAATACAATGTGCTGGTACGCTCCTTCCCGTCCAACCTCACAGCCATGATGTTTGGTTACCAGGTCAAGCCCAATTTTGCGGTAGAAAACGAAAAAGAAATCGCCAAGCCGCCCAAAGTGGATTTTGCCGCGCCAGCGCTTAATAAGCCTGATAGTGCTGGCAGCGTAAAATGAACATCCTGCACAAAACAGCGGCAGCATTCTTCATATGCATGCTGCTGTTGACTTTTGGCGCTCACGCACAGCTTGCCGTGCCACCCCTGCAAACGCGCGTCACTGACCAGACTGCCACCCTCAGCAGCGAGCAAAAAGCCATGCTGGAACAAAGCCTGCAAAGCTTTGAAAATACCAAAGGCAGCCAGGTCGCCGTGTTGATTGTGCCAAGCACAGCACCAGAAAGCATAGAACAGTACGCCCTGCGCGTGGCAGAACAATGGAAACTGGGGCGCAAGAAGGTGGATGACGGTGTCATCCTGCTGGTTGCCAAAAATGACCGCGCCATGCGCATAGAAGTCGGCTATGGCCTTGAAGGTGCACTCAATGACGCGACCGCCAAACGCATCATTGCCGAGACCATGACGCCCTACTTCAAGCAGGGTGACTACTATGCAGGCATCAAAGCAGGGACAGACCAGATCATGCGCGTCATTGATGGCGAACCCTTGCCAGCAAAAAAATCCGGCAGTGCCACAGGCGTTGGCGGCTTTGAGCAATATCTACCCTTCCTGTTGATCGCGGCGCTGGTAGTCGGTGGCGTCTTGCGCGCCATATTCGGCAGATTTCTGGGTGCTGTCATCACAGGTGGTGTGGTTGGCGTAATTGCCTGGTTTGTGGCCGGTGCTATTTCCTTGGCAGTGCTGGCTGCTCTGGCTGCCATGGTATTCAGCCTGTTTAGTGGTGTGATGGGCAGGCGCGGCATCGGCGGATATTATGGCGGTTCAGGTCGCGGCAGCAGCGGTGGTGGTTTTAGTGGTGGCGGTGGTGGTTTTGGCGGTGGCGGTGCATCGGGACGGTGGTAAATATGAAAAAACTCAATTTCCAGCGTATCGCAAAACATCTGTTGACTGGCACATCCAGCCTAAGAAAAGCCTTTCCGCCCTTGAGCTTGCATGCCATAGAATCCGCCATCAAAGAAAGCGAAGCGGCGCACCAGGGACAAATTCGCTTCGTCATCGAAAGTGCGCTCGACAGTGCCGCCTTGTTTGCAGGCCAGACCGCCAGGGCGCGTGCAATAGAAGTCTTTGCCCAACTGGGTGTGTGGGACACTGAGCACAATAATGGCGTCCTGATCTACGTGCTGTTGGCAGACCGCGAAGTGGAAATTGTTGCCGACCGTGGCATAGACCGCCAAACCCCCGCAGACACCTGGCGCCAGATCTGCCACGTCATGGAAGCCGCCTTCAAACAAGCCCACTACGAAGACGGGGCCGTCAAAGGCATACAGGCAGTTGGCCGGCATTTGATGGCACACTATCCGGCAACTGGCGAAAGTAAAAATGAATTGCCGGATAAACCAGTGATACTTTAAAAATCCAGGGAGCCGCCAAGTGCGAGACAAGTAGCACCCTGCCTCAAGCAGAGCGACTGCCAGCAAAATATCCCAGCGTACCTGCACAAGCAGACAGCGCCGCACCCCAGCAAATATCGATAGCCGCCAGCATCGGCGGCCAGGCTTTCAGTGTCGCCAGATTGCTGAGATCGTACGTCCCATATGCCACCAGGCCCAGCAAGCCACATAAGCACGCTGCCTGACGCCAGCTTTGCGCACGCAAGGCGGGCAGGATACCCAATACCAGCAATCCAGATGAATACAACAGATAAAAAAGTGCTGCCGGTATTAACCTGGGTTGCGGCAGCATCAAGTCACCCAGATAAGACTGGTAAGTCGACCCCATCAACAGCCCCAGCCATATGGCATCCAGCGCAAGCATGGCGACTAGCGCAGCACCATAAGCAATCAGCAATTGCTTGCCTCTTGGCGATGTCACTGTGGATAGCATATGCATGGCAAAAATCCATTTCAAGTAGTGAGGGAATACCCATTTGCAGATTGACGAATGGAAAGACTCTCCATTGCAATAGCGTGCGTAAAATCAGAGTAGCAGATATCTCAAATAATCCCTATGATCATTGACATGCGTGGCCCCAGTTTCATTGCTCAGTCTTCTACCTGGCGAGAAAATTAATGAAAACAAATGAGGAAATTGCAGCGACTCCGATTGATGCGCAGAAAGGTGAGCGTGATTATGCACTGCTTGAGATACCTGCTTACATGCCCTGGTCAGAGAGAAAATTGCTTGAAGGAGAGTCTGAAGCATTAATCGCCCATCTCGATGCGACCAGCATGTGGCTGTCGCCTGAACAGTTGCAAACAATAACAGAGTCAGACTTCGAAGAATTATTGTCTGAACTCAAAGAAACGCTTGGAAATGCCAGTTAACAAGATTCTTGAAAAATGCTTCAGTTCCATCTGAGAAGCGTTTTTTTATGTTGACCTCACTCCAGCGACTGGGCCTTTACTGCCGATAAGCGCCTTCCCTATCCCCGTGAAACACATTACATTGAGCGGGAACTCCAAAAGCACATGCAAAAAACTCAGGAAGAATAAAACCTGTAATCCCAGATTGTAGTCATAAGCATACAGCGCTATCGACAACAGCCAGATCGCAATCGTCAAAACCAAAGTCTGCCTGGGAACCTTATGCCATTTGATGACCGATGTTTTTGAAAACCAGTTCAGGTAATGATAGGTGTAAGCAAAAGCAATAAACCGCATGATCACAAAACCTGCATTACTGGTAAAAATCTCGCTAGTCCTTTGCAGCGTATCGAGATGAAAAATATTGATCAAGTTAAAATTCAATGAAGCAAATTGAAAATAACTTTTGTGAACATCATTACTGACTACATACTGCAAGCCCTCTGGCTTGATAAGAAAAAAACTTGCCGCACAGACGACTAAAACTGCGATAGACAAAAATCCCGAAAACGATTTTTCTTTCAAGGCACCAAACAGCATAAACGCCACGGTAAAAATAAAGACGTGAATAATGGTGGGGAGAAGAAGACCAACCCAGATTAAATAAGCTGGAGATTTATTGAACAGACCCACTGCCAGCAAAGCCAGCACCACCAGCGCAATCCGATAAAGCCGGTCTTCTACCAGCACAAAAATAAGCGACAAAAAAACAGCAAGCGCAACCACGTTTGCGGCAAAAGTGCTGTCTTTAGAAAGAGGTATAAAGGCCGGGACGAAAAGCAAAAAAAAGCACAAGCCAATCAAGAAAATAAAATCGTATTTGCCCTTGGTGAAATAATTTTTTTTATGCAGCCAGCCTATTTCGGTCAGGTAATGCAACGGCCCCAGCACAGCGTAAGAGAATAAAAATAGTTCGAATGGAATGACAAACGCAACGAAGCAAGAAAAAATAATCAGGGCAGTGTTTATATAATTAATGCGGTTATTGGTCATGATTTACGGCAAAAAAAATAGGACATCTACCTAATTTTCCCTCTATAAGATATACAAATACCGCGTTCGTTTCAGAGCCCTGCGGGTTTTGTTTTGATTTCTTTATATGATTTCACTCGCCGACGAAATGCAGCTAAGTCAAGATCTGCCATGTTGATTGAAATTTGATCGCTTCCATGTGCATGTGAAATAAGTCTGTGATATGGCAATTTGAAAGGTGCCTGGATAGTTGTACCACCATATTGGCCAATGTTTGTTATTACTACATGTTGAAACATGTGGAAGTGTAATGCCGCTGCCATATTGTCAAAAGTATTGACATCAGGGTTATGTGCGGCTACTACAAATAAATCTGTCTTATCTCTCAAATCTGCAGCCAATCGAATGTCCGTAGCATCATAGCAAATCGCGCCAGATAATCTAAAAGGCCCTTCTGGATGCCCATGAATTTCAATAAGATGTTGACATGGGCGATAGCCAGTCACACCTAATTCCAACTCACCGGGTATCATGTATTCCTTGCCTTGATCCCGGACAATCCATTGGCGACCGCTTTCTCGAATATCTGGAATTATCCAGCGAGCAAAATTTACTAATTTACCTTTGTGATCTGTAAAAACGACGCCAGCAAAAATAATTGCTCTAGTTTTATCCGCCAGTCGCTTCACAACATCAAGATCGTCTATGTGTACTGAAACTTCAGGAAATACAATTAGGTCTGCTAGGTGCTTTTGCTTACCTTTATCTGCGGACGATTTTGTTTTTAGAGTTTTATAAGTTAACTGACAGATGGCCAACAGATGATCTCTATGCTTCGCTCTAATTTTGGGGTTATTAAGTTCCGGGTCGGCAGGTGAGAAATCTTCTGTGCGTGGTAGCAATGGTTGAACTGTAATCAATCTGAATAATTGATTTTCATCTGAAGTGCGATTAATTGTTGTCGGTAGCAAAGGAAGATTCGAGGCACTGCAATATAAACTATTAAGTTTGTCTAGACGAACCTGAATACATTCTTTAAATGTATTAATATCCTCAATTTTCTTAATATCCTCATTGCTCACGTAAGACGATTGAAAGCCTGGCCACTGCAAACTACTCATTAATAACTCTGAAAACCAATTCGTTACTGTCGCAAATTCTCCTAGTACAGATTCTGGGGAATGCATCATGCCCATTCGGCGTTTGTACCAACTAGCGCGCAAACCTTTATACGTAATGGTTTTCCCTACTTTATGCCTGCTCGCTGTGAAATCTAGTCGCCCCAAAACTGATGAGCGCATGATTGCTCCGATCCAATAAATCACTGCTCTGTCACTACCCAAATCCCCATCAGGTTCGAGTACCCATGGAGGCACAGAAAATCTTGGATCGACGATCGTATCATTTTCATCAATATCGCATTCCAAACCCTTTACTTCTGGATGCCAAAGTGCTTCCCATCCAGTCGTATTGTTTTTGCTGACCATTATTCTGGTTGGAGATGATTCTGTTATGCCCAGTTTGGAAGCTGCTAATTCAGCTAATGCCAATGCCAATTTTAGCAGGGCCGCCTCATGTTCAAAACCATTTGAACCAGACGAAATTACATTTGAAAGACGTTGCCTTTTTCCTCGTAGTTTCGAAATTTCTAATGTCGCAGCCCATTTCAATTCTTTTTTTTCAGTCGCAAGGTCGCTATCGCGAGAAATGTTTTTCCAAAGCGAATTCCAGAATGGACCACCTCGTTTAGCGAAAGGAATCAAGTAGGTATTTTTCTCAAGACCGCTATTTTTAAGCGCCTCAAGATATTGAATAGCATAGCTATCCGTTTTTCCTGATATTTGCGCGGCCACTTCAAATAAAGCGATTGTTGCAATATTGATTTTTGGTGGGCTGCCGACAAGTATCGAGTGCAGTATTTTCTGAATCGATCTGTCTCCAGAACTATCGAGAACTGGCTTATTCAATACAGCTAATACCATCAGTGCTTGACGCTCTACAAATTTAAGTCCCTTTTTTTCTGCGATCACCTTTTGAGCATAATTAGAAATGACTTCTAATATTCCGCTAGGATCTGCAGATTTTGGATAAGTTACCGCTTGAAAATATCCATGAAAGTCTGATGCACATCTGAACAAATCTGCCAACAAAAAGTCCATAAAAGCGGCAGTGACCTTGTTTGGAAAATTACTATAGCTACTTCTAGAAAATATTGCCTCAAATATAGGTGAAAATAAGTCAGCATTAGGATATATTTCGATTGCTTTCCGCAGAACGAGTCCAAGGGAAGGGTCTTTCATCCAAGCAGAAATTAATTTTTTCGCTAATAATTCACTTTCACTATCACTACTTTGAAATACATTCGGCCCAGTATCATTTGCATCATCAAAGTCAATTTTTCGCTTGCTTCGCATGATTGACTCAAGCCGATTAGCTGCAAACCGTTTCAATGTATCAGGTCGAATATCGTGATCAAATTGGGTAATGGTTACCAATTTCAGGTCATTTCGATCAATTTTTGTTTTTCGTAATTCTGCTAAGTTATAGTTGAGGTCGATATCAGCACTAAGAAGATTTTCTAAAAGGCCGCTCGTATTGTCTAAAGTTTCTCTGTCCGCAGGACCGCTTAAATCACCTTGAATCATCTCTATGCGGCTAGACATACTGCCACGATTTGCTAAATCTATAAGCTTGATAACTTTAGTTTTCTTTTTATTGACAGATAGTTCCTTTCCTCCATATAAGAAGAGAATTTTGGATATCCAAGTATTTAATTCTTCGGATATCTCAGCTAAATCACCAGTCTCACTATAAATAACTAAGCGAATATCATCAACATAGCGACAATAGTCATGAAGTATGATTTCAGATTTATCAGAAATTGTCGAGCCAATCTGAGCTCCAACTTCACGGTCAAAATCAGTAAGATAGGCGTTGGCAAAGAACCCAGATGCAACTAGACCTTGTGGCAAACCTTTATTTGCATTTTCAAGATTTAATTTCGAAAAAAACTTAATTGTCGCATCTTCCCACTCCCATTTTGTAACGCGTCTCACACTATTCCAGAACTGTGGACATACTTCATTTCCAAATTTATTTGAGATATTCTTTAAGCGTTTGATTAGGCGCGAGATGTCGATATTGTTATAAAATTTTGACAGATCGAAATTGACAATATATACATTGTCAGGATCTCTTGAAGTTTCCGCAATTTCACGACCGATTTTCAAAGGACGTTTGATGAAATTCTGGTAATCTGTAAAGAATTTTCTGTACGTATCACTATTGCCCCAGCGAAACCAGGCTTTATCATCTTTCCAGTCGCAAACTAATCGATTCCCATAGCTGTAAACATTCTTGAACTGAGCAACCCGAAAATTCTTTTCACTACAATCACCTTGCTCGCTTTCTACAAAATCTGCCAAGCATAACATTACAGTGCTTGCCCAAGTCTGATCTCTAATCGTCAGGTGTGCTAATGGGCGAAGCGGTGGTATGTTTTCTCGTTCTTGAGTAGAGACTGGAGACCAACCGTTTTTTTCATCAATTGTCCAATCCTCGCTTTTTGCAGCGGGCACTAACTCAATTTGAGTTAATTTTTTTTTGGCCGCTAGTTGCGCACCCCATTCTTTGGAAAGCTCTTCAATTCCGAGTGCGGATACATCTAGTGCGAGGGTATCTGCATACCAGTTAAAGCTACGAATGTAGCCGTGCGTTTTTTTCCAGGCTTGTGCGATTACTACAGGGTCAACTAAATAGTCAATTGTTGGCTTCAGGGATCTGTATTTTTCGGAAATAAGTTTCACGTTTAATCTCAGCCTTAGTTGATAGTCGATTCACGCAGTAAATGCGATGTTCAAATTGGAGTGCTGAATATGATCAGCGCGTTTTTGTTCCCGGATGTTTTCTTAGTGCTCAAAAGCTACTTCTTGTTTATCCAACTTATTTAAGGACTTCCTAGCCATATGATACTAATTGTACTTTATAAATTAATAATTAAAGTAAAAATTGAACAATTGAAGAAATGACTAGCGAAAGTCAGTGTTTTGTTTTTTTTCGAGTATCTGATAAAGCTTTTTGGAGATACCTTGAGTGGAATTTAAAAGTTTTGCTTTTTATTTGAAGTTGTCGCTGAACAAAAACTTGGATTTAAATTTGGATGTGAATCGCTGGGCGAATAGATAGTGATAAGACTGAAAAACAAAAAACCCGCTAAAGCACAAGGCTAAAAGCGGGTTCTTTGCATCTGGCAGATCGCTCTGCAAGAAAATTCTGGTGGTGATAGGTGGACTTGAACCACCGACCCCAGCATTATGAGTGCTGTGCTCTAACCAACTGAGCTATATCACCAAGAAGCCTGCGATTATGTCAGTTTGGCTTTTGGCTGTCAATATGCAAAACCAAATTTTGATAGAAACAGCGGCTGCTTTTGCCTAAATAGCAAAGCATTTCAGGTTTTGTGCCTGAATTATGCTGTTTATTGTTCACACTGAGCTTAGCTTTGGGCCTGGTACTGCGGTTCATTCTGATGTTGCTAATGCCTGCCTGACACTGTCCATGATTTGCGCCTGGGCATCGGCTGCCAGGCAGTCGATGATGATGCGGTTTGGCATGGATCTTAGCCAGGTGACCTGGCGTTTGGCGAGTTGGCGGGTGGCGATGATGCCTAGTTCGCGCATTTCTGCCAGGGTGGTCAGCCCATCGAGGTAATCCCAGGCCTGGCGGTAGCCTACGCAGCGTATGGATGGCAGGTTGGCGTGCAGGTCCGGTCTTTGTTTTAAGGCTTTGACTTCATCAATAAAGCCTTGCTGGAGCATGGTGTCAAAGCGCAGGGCGATGCGCTGGTGTAGCACGCTGCGGTCTGATGGTTCCAGCGAGATGGCGTGCATGTCGAAGGGTGGGGCGGCGCGTTCCTGTTTGGCTAGCAGGGCGGACATGGGCTGGCCAGTGATGGCGATGATTTCCAGGGCGCGTTGTATGCGCTGGCTGTCCTGCGGCTTCAGCCTTGCTGCGGTTTCCGGGTCCAGGGTTGCCAGTCTGGCGTGCAGGCCAGGTACGCCTATGCGGGCGGCTTCTGCATCCAGTTCTGTACGTATGGCGGGGTCTGCGCCGGGCAAATCATCAAGTCCATCCATCAGGGCTTTGAAATACATCATGGTGCCGCCTACCAGCAGGGGTAGCTTGCCCCTGGCTTGTATCTCGCTGACCAGTCTTTGTGTGTCCTTGCGAAACTGCGCTACTGAGTAGGACTCTGCCGGGTCGATGATGTCGATCAGGTGGTGGGGTACTGCCGCCAGTTCTTCTGCATTGGGTTTGGCCGTGCCTATGTTCATGTCGCGGTAGACCAGGGCAGAATCGACGGAGATAATTTCTGCCGGGTAGTGGCGCGCAATTTCCAGCGCGGCGGCGGTTTTGCCTGAGGCGGTAGGCCCCATGATGGCGATGACTTTGTTTGCTGACGTAGTGGTGTGGATATTCATACTGGTTGTTCTGCCGGGATCAATGCTGGTAAGACGCGGGCGGCGATAAAGATCAGGCTGCCCATGCAGCAGGCGATGATGGCGAGTGGATAGACCGTGCCATTATGCGTGGCACCAACGATGCTGCCGACGATAAAGGCCACAAGCATATACAGCGCGCCCATGAGGCCAGCGGCAGTGCCTGCCTGTTGCGGGAAAGGTGAGACAGAATTGGATTGTGAAATAGGGAAGTTGATGCCATGCGCACCCATGGTCATGAACATGATGGGCGGTATCATGGCCCAGTGGTGCATGCCTGCCATGGTCAGTGTCAAGAAGCTCGCACCCGCTGCCAGCGACAGGCTGCTGCCTATGCGCAGGGTGATCCTGGTGCCATAGCGTGCATGCAGGCGGCGGCATACCACAGTGCCACTGAGGTAGCCGGATACGCCAAAGGCAAAACAATAACCAAACCAGGCAGTTGGCAGAGCCAGCACCTTGATCAGCACTACCGAAGCGCCAGAGATGAAGACAAAGATGGAGCCATACGACAAGGCACCCGGCAAGGCGTATACCCAAAATACTGGCGCACCCAGCACGATGCGGTAATTGCGCAGCAAGCCGCTGATGTTAGTGGCCTTGGCGTCTTTATACAAATTGGTTTCTGGCAGGCGCAAGATGACCATGATGAGCAAGGCCGCTGCCAGCAGTGCATGCACGAAAAACGCCGCCCGCCAGCCCAGATTGACTTGCAGGAATGAACCCAGGATAGGTCCCAGCAAAGGTGCGGCAGATACCCAGCTACTGGCCTTGGAAATGACCTTGACGCTGTCTTGCGGGTCATAGGCATCGCGCACGATGGCACGCGCTATGATGACGGCAGAGCAGCAGCCCAGTGCCTGCAAGAAGCGTGCAAAGATGAGCATGCCCATGCTTTGCGATGCGCCACACAAGAGGCTGGCCAGCAGGTACAGGCTGAGCCCGGCGATGACCACAGGGCGACGGCCAAAGCGGTCAGACAAGGGGCCTATCACCAGTTGCGCGCCACCAAAGCCAGCGACGAAGATGGTCAGTGTCAATTGTACCGTAGCGGCTGGCACGTCAAACACGGTGGCCAGGCTGGGCAGGGATGCCAGGTAGAGGTCAGTAGACAGCGGTTGCAGCATCAAAAATGCGGCAATCAAAAAGAACAGCGGCGCTGTCGAGAACTGGGTGATGGCCTGGGCTGGCTGGTTCATGGGGGGTTGCATGCTATTGACCACGCAAGAACATCTTGTCGAGGTCATTCAAACCCAGTTGCACCCACGTCGGGCGGCCATGATTGCACTGATCTGAGCGTTCTGTATGTTCCATCTGGCGCAGCAGGGCATTCATTTCTGGCACGGTCAGGCTGCGGTTGGCGCGCACGGCAGTATGGCAGGCCAGGGTGCCGAGCAATTCATTGCGCCTGTCTATCAAGACGCGCGAGCCACCAAATTCACGCACTTCTCGCAAGACATCGCGTGCCAGTGATTGGGCATCGGCATTCTTCAAGAGAGCGGGCACAGCGCGCACGGCCAGCGTCGTCGGCGAGATGGCGGCCATGTCAAAGCCCAGCGCTTTCAAGGTGTCCTGATGTTCTTCTACCGTGCCGACTTCGACAGCATCGGCAAAGAAGGTGATGGGGATCAGCATGGGTTGCACTGGCATACTGTTTTCATCAAGGGCGTTTTTTAACTGTTCGTAAAGTATGCGTTCATGGGCGGCATGCATGTCCACCAATACCAGTCCCTTGCTGTTTTGTGCCAGCACATAGACACCATGCAATTGGGCGAGGGCGAAGCCCAGCGGGTAGTCGTCATCAGGCAGGCTGTTGGCAACCTGGTTGGCGGGGGCGTAGCTGGCACCAGCCTCATTGACGCCACCATTGACATTGGGGCGGAAGAAAGCGCCATAGCTTTCCATGCTTTGCGTGACACCGCCATTGGGCTGCGGGCGGTAAGGGTTTTGATAGGCATTGCCGTAGCCGCTGCCACCAGTACTTCCGCCGCCAGCATAGGGGGATGGATTGGCAAACTGCGCTGCAAAAGTGGTTTGCTCACCGGATATCCAAGGCGTGCCTGCTCCCGCTGGTGCAGCTACGCCAGAGCCAGCAGACATGGGGCCGGGTACTGTGCCAAATGCAGTTGCGGATGTTTGTGCCAAGGCGCGGCTAACAGCATGGAACACAAACTGATGCACGGAACGGCTATCGCGAAAGCGTACTTCTATCTTGGAGGGGTGGACGTTCACGTCGACCAGCGCCGCGTCCAGATCCAGCCCCAGTACATAGGATGGATAACGGTCACCGTGCAAAACGTCTTGATAGGCAGCGCGCACGGCATGGGTCAGCAGCTTGTCGCGCACAAAGCGGCCATTGACGTAAAAGAACTGGGCATCGGCGCGGGCCTTGGATGCTGTGGGCAAGCCGACAAAGCCGTGTATCCGCAAGGGGCCAGCGCTTTCGTCGAGTGACAGGCGGGCATTAGAGAATGCATCACCCAAAATCTGCGCACTGCGCTTGTCGATGGCGCTGACATTCCAGTGATCGACGGCTTTGCCATTGTGGCTAAGCGAGAATGAGACATCCGGTCTTGCCAGAGCAATACGGCGCACGATCTCGGCGCAATGGCCAAACTCTGTCTGTTCAGACTTTAAAAACTTGCGCCTGGCCGGGGTGTTGTAATACAGGTCTTGCACATCCACCGTCGTGCCCTGCGCGCCGGATGCGGGTGAGACCTTGCCGTTTTCTATTTGCCAGGCATGGGGTGCATCTGCGGTGCGGGTGGTCAGCGTCAGCAGCGATACCGAGGCGATCGAGGCCAGGGCCTCGCCACGAAAGCCCAGGGTCGCGACATGCTCCAGTTCATCCAGGCTGGCAATCTTGGAGGTGGCATGGCGGGCCACAGCCAAGGTCAACTGGTCGGGCGGTATGCCGCGGCCATTGTCGGTAATGGCAATGCGCTTGACGCCGCCTTCTTCAAGTCGGATGACGACATTGCTGGCACCGGCATCCAGGGCGTTTTCCAAAACTTCCTTGACGACGGCAGAGGGTCTTTCCACAACTTCGCCTGCGGCGATCTGGGAAATCAGGTTGTCGGGCAGGGCCAGGATGGGGCGATGAGTAGCAGGGTTCGAATTCATGCCATGATTATACCTGTCAGGCGTCGCAGACATTGCTGACTGGTGTATGATTGCGGCGGCTTTATCTACAGACCATCTAGACCCTGGGACAATAATGGATTTTATGCAACTCTTCGGCATGATTTTGCATGTCGATAAAATGCTGGGCACCTTCGTTACGCAGTATGGCACGCTGGTTTATGTCATTTTGTTCGCCATTGTATTTTGTGAAACGGCTTTCGTGATTTTCCCTTTCTTGCCTGGGGATTCTTTGCTATTCATTGCCGGCGCTCTTTGTGCCGCTCCTGATTCGCCAATCAATGTCTGGCTGCTGATTGCCTTATTGATAGTCGCTTCAATCACTGGCAATTCTATTAATTACTGGATAGGCAGTATGATAGGGCATAAGGTGATGGCGAAAGACTATCAGTGGATAGACCGCAGATCCCTGATGAAAACCCATGAATTCTATGAAAAACATGGTGGCAAGACGGTGGTATTAGCTCGCTTTATCCCGCTGGTTCGCACTTTTGCACCCTTCGTTGCCGGGTTTTCTGAAATGACACACAGAACCTTCCAGTTGTATAACGTCCTGGGTGCCTTATTGTGGGTATTCAGTGTGGTCCTCGGAGGTTATTATTTTGGTAATATTCCTGTCGTCCGTGATCATTTGAATACTATCGTCTTGATCGGTGTTGGTGCTGCGGTAGTGCCTGTGGTACTGGGCGGATTATGGAAATTGTTCAAGAGGCCTAACAAAGCTTCCTGATTCAAACACGCGGGTATTGTGAAAGCAAAGTCCACTTCATCCCATATCATCTGGCTGCATGCCAGTGCACCAGCCAAGCCTGCGTTGGGGCAGGCGTGTAATGGTTGTGGAGTGTGCTGTGCTGCCGAACCCTGCCCGGTGGCAAGAGTGTTTTTGTGGCAGTTCAAGGGGAGTTGCCGTGCGCTGGAGTGGCATGCCGACGTGCAGCAATATCGCTGTGGCATGTTGCTGCAAGCCGCCAATTATGTAGGCTGCTTGCCACGTGGCTGGCAAAGCTGGTTTGCAAAAAGGGTAAGGCGTTGGATTGCAGCGGGCACGGCTTGTGATTCTGATGCCAGTGCCGCTGCTGCTGTTTCTACTGCAAATAGTGGTGAGTGACAGTTTTCAAGGCAAGAGCAGCGCACTGATCAGGCTCAGGGCTATATTGCCGCCCACCAGTATGGCCGGGGTTTGCAGATCCGGCTTCAAATCATCAACATCAAATTCATTGTGAATGGCTGTCGAAATGCCATCGACGGCTTCTTCGCGGCTGCCTTTTGCGACTGTTGCATTGGTTTCAATCACACGCGCTGCGACGCTAACAAAATCAAACTTGCTCATCAAGCTGCTGAAGATGGCTTTATTAATCCTGGATTGTTCGCTGAGGCTGGCAATCAGGGTGTTCAGCTTTTCCTGGATGATGGCGCTTTTGGCTTGCGCGCTGTCCAGGATATTGGGGTAGGCATCCAGCAGTTTGCCTATGACAAAACGGGACAGGTCTTCACCATGTTTTTCAACGATGAAATGCACGGCAGCAGCGGCCCCCTGTTTTTGGCCTATGAAAAAATAAGCGATGGGCGCGAGCAGGCTGACCAGTATCAAGACTGTGCCACCATGTTGACGGGATGCCATGCTGGCACAAACAAAAAACAGGATAATGTTAAAAACGATACCAAAAGCGGTGTAAGCGATAATCCGGCTGCTTAGTTTGACGCCTGCCAGCGCTGTTACATTTAAAATGCTTTTAATTGCCATATATGCTGTCCTGCCCTTGTTTAGAGTGAGAAGTGAGAACTGAGAATCGACCAACAAATCATAGCATAAGAGAAATTTAAGACAACAAAAGTAAGTTTTAACGTGTCATCAATAAGAGACGCAGGGCCAGCAAGGACAACACGGCTGCCAGTAGGCGTGCCTGCAATCTGGCCACTTTGGCATGGCGCATCAGGGCCTGTCGAATGACATGGCCAAAGCTGCCCAGCAAGGCATGGAAGACAGTGCTGATGATGGTCAACACCACGCCCAGCAACAGCAATTGTTGCGTCACCATGCCCGCATGCGTATCGACAAATTGCGGCAAGAACACCATGAAGAATAATAGGGCCTTGGGATTGAGCAGGCTGTTCAGGCAAGAGCGGGCAAACACGCTGCGCAGGGACGTAGTCCGGTTGGCAGCTTGCGTCACAGGCGCAGACTTGTGCAGAGCCTTGTATGCCATCCACAGCAAATATAGTGTACCGGCATAGCGTATCAAATCGAATGAAGGTGGCCAGGCGATGATGATGGCGGTGATTCCACAAGCGGTCAGTATCGTCAGCAGGATATCGGCAAGCCCTATGCCCAATGCAGCGGCGACACCGCCACGCACACCATGCTGCATGCCGCAAGTCATGACGAAAGCCATGTTCGGGCCGGGTGAACACAGCAACAGCAAGACGGCGATGCTGAAGGTGGCGAGGGTACTTAAACTGATCATGTTAGCTATCCTGGTGATTGCTGAAAAGATGCAGGCAGTGTAGTCTTTTGATCTGATACAGTAAAAAAATTGTTCTAGATACTATCTTGTTACTATTCTATGGCCCTGGCTCGCTACAAATCCATCGTTGATGATTATGCTGCCCGCATACGTAGCGGCAAATTGCGACCTGGCACGCAATTGCCAACCTTGCGCAAGCTCATGCAGGAGCACGGCATTGCCCTGGCAACGGCGTCCCGCGTCTATACCGAGTTGGAGACGCATGGCCTGGTTGCCTGTGAGATGGGGCGCGGCACTTTTGTGCGCGATACCAGCCTGCCACGTGGCTTGGGGCTGGAGCAGCAGACCTTGCAATCGGGTGCGGTAGATTTGATTTTTAATTATCCTTGCCTGCCAGGGCAAGACGAAATGCTGCGCGAGGGTTTGCGTTGCATCGCCAGCTCAGGTGATCTGGATGCCTTGCTGCATGCTGCACCCCAAGGTGGCCGACCACATGAGCGGCAGATCATCGCCCGGCATTTACGCAATCGAGGTTTGCGCCTGCCTGCGGAACAGGTACTCATCGTCAACGGTGCGCAACAGGCGCTGGCTGTGACAGTGCAGGCCTTACTGGCACCGGGGGACATCCTGGTCATGGATGCACTGACTTTCCCTGGCATGAAAACCCTGGCGCAATCAGCACGGCTGGATGTGGAAGCCTTGCCGCTGGCAGCAGGCAAATTGAACTTGCCAGCCCTGGCTGCGCTGTGCAAGCGGCGGCCAGTGCGTGCCGTGTATGTGATGCCGACCATGCATAATCCCATGGGGTCAGTAATGACTGATGGCGAACGGAAACAACTCGCGCAACTAGCTCAAAAACATCATTTTTTGATCATCGAAGACGGGGCCTATGCCTTTCTGGCAGAGCCTGCGCCAAAGCCAGTGTTTACTTATGCGTCTGAGCAAACTGTGTATGTTTCCGGTTTATCCAAGAGCGTGGCATCGGGTTTGCGCATAGGTATGCTGGCTGCACCGCTAGCATTGATACCTGCGCTGGAAACAGCAATCCGCGTCTCATCCGGCAATACACCTTCCTTGATGATAGCCCTGGCTTGCCTGTGGATAGAAGCGGGTGTCGTCGACGAACTGGAAATAAGAAAGCGCAAAGACGCCAGGCAAAGACAGAAGCTGGCGAAAGCCGCCCTGCATGGCTGTATGATAACAGCACATCCAACATCCTATTATCTGTGGCTGAATTTGCCGGAAGCTTCACGGGCGGAACAAGTTGCTGCTGCTTTGGCAGAGCAGGGCATTATGGTGGCAACTGCCGATGCGTTTTCCGCTGGGGCATCTGTGCCGCATGCCTTGCGGCTGGCGATAGGTTCGGTACCGCTGGATGTTCTTGGGCAAGCCCTGACAAAGATAAAAGTGGCGTGCTGGTCTTAGTGAGCCTTAAGCAAGTTCGATATCTGTAGCTTCAACGCGTCGGAAATTTTTTCATCTCGCTAATTTTTACCTGCATGCCATGTGCTGTTGGTAATTCAGTGAGACATTGCGCGACCGTGACATGTTTTTGACTGGCCTTGATCTCACCACAGGACAGTCCTTTGGTGATTTCAAAAACCTGCGTCTTGCCAAGATAGTAGGTATTGCAGAAATCGACACTATTTCCGGGTGACATGAATTGGCGCACAACTGTCTTGTTCAGGGTTTTTACCCTTCCCTTGTAGGTGTCCATACTATGATCATAGTAGGATCGTATGTATTCCACTTCTTGTAAGGGCTGGGCAGTGAACAGACTGAAATACTTGGCTGAGATACGGGTTTCTTCCAGTTCTTTTGCGGAATAACCCTCGCCTTTTATCTTTTGCTCTATCAAGGGCAGGGCGGAGGAGCAACCAAGAACCTTCATTTCCACAAAAGATGAGATGCTGGCGATGTCTTCGGCATGGACAGGCACAGCAAGTGTCAAAGCCAGCATGGTCAAAATCAAGGTTTTCAATTGTTGCCGTCCAGAGGTATTCTCAAGTCATGCGGTTTTTAGCCAGCGGTGGGTTCTTGGAAAAATATTTCCTGATACCCTTCATGACGGCTTCTGCCAATTGGTCCTGGTAGGCATTGTCGGTCAGCTTGGCTTCTTCTTCCGGGTTGGAGATGAAGGCGGTTTCTATCAAGATGCTGGGGATATCAGGTGCTTTCAATACGGCAAAGCCAGCCTGCTCAACTGAACCTTTGTGCAGCCTGTTGATGCCACTGATTTCACTGAGCACTACCTTGCCCAGCTTCAGACTGTCATTGATTTGGGCTGTGGTCGATAAATCCAGCAAGACGCTGGCAAGCTGCTTGTCATGGGTCTTGATGTTGACGCCACCAATCAGATCGGCAGCATTTTCTTTATCCGCAAGCCAGCGGGCGGCAGTCGAACTTGCCCCTTTTTCTGACAAAACGAACACGGATGAACCGCGTGCACTGGAGTTGATAAAAGCATCGGCATGCACCGACATGAACAAATCCGCTTGCACGGCGCGGGCTTTTTGTACCCTGACATTGAGCGGCACAAAGTAATCTGAATCGCGGGTCAGCATGGCGCGCATGTTTGGATGTTGCTCTATCTTGGCCTTGAGGCGTTTGGCAATCGCCAATACCACGTCTTTTTCACGACTACCTCCACGGCCAATAGCGCCGGGGTCTTCACCACCGTGGCCAGGGTCGATGGCAATGGTGATCATGCGTGTCAATGGCACTGGTTTTTCAGCAGGCTTGTCAGCCGGTTTTTCTTGTTTTTCGACTGCGGCAGTTGTGTTTGGTTTGATCTCAGGCTTGTCATCGTTCCTGATTTCTGGCTTCAAATCCACTTTGCCATCGCTCTTGCCCGCCAGGATGTCGGCAGGGTTGACGGTGCTGGCCGGGGCTTGCGCAATCTTGCTGGTATCCTTATCCCATTCCCCTTTTTCTATCATCGCAGTCAGGGGATCAACCGGGTTGGCCGGATACAGATCGAAAACCAGCCTGTGTTTGTAATTCCCTACAGGTTGCAGGGTAAATACTTGCGGGCTGACTTCTTCTTTTAAATCGAACACCAAGCGCACTACGTTAGGGCGGTTCTGCCCCACACGCACTTGTTTGATGTAGGGGTCATTCGACTTGATCTTGGCGACCAGCTCCTTGAGCTTGGCATTCAGCTCCAGCCCCTCGATATCGACAAACAGGCGGTAGGGGTCTTTCAGTACGAAATGATTGGTTTTCAGCTCACTGTCATTTTCCAGCGTGACAGGTATAGTCTTCTGCTGGCCAGACACGGACCGCCAGTATCTGTGCCGCATTGGCAGCCGGGGCGATGACGGAGAGCAGCAGTGTGCCGCCTGCTTTGAGCAGGACACGGCGTTTTTTGGAAAGCGCAGTAGTATTTTCAGCGCTTACAGATTCGGGGCAAACTTGAGTAATGCGAGACATGCGATACCTTTGGCAGACAACGCGTGCAATTCTACCTCACGACCGTCACCGGCGACGCGCAAAAATACATTCAAGTCCGGTTCTGGCAGCACGCCATCGGCTTTTTCTGGCCATTCAACGACGCAGATATTGCTGTCATTAAACTCTTCCCGGAAGCCTGCTTCAGCAAATTCATCTGCACTAATCATGCGATACAGGTCAAAATGCATGATGGTGACAGTCTGGCCCTTAAGTGTGACCTGGTAAGGCTCAGCCAGGGTATAGGTCGGGCTTTTGACGTTGCCATGATGGCCAGCCGCGTGGATCATGGCGCGTGTCAGGGCGGTCTTGCCTGCACCCAGGTCGCCATGCAAAAAGATGCTCATGCCCGGTGTCAGCGCATGCGCCAGGCATTTTCCCAGGGCCTGGGTAGCTGCTTCATCGGCGAGTGTGGTCTTATAATGTGACATTTCCTGCAAAGTTCCTATTCATGAATCTGCCTAACATAGCACAACACCCTCATTCTGTGTACACCAGAGGGCCGAGCGCGTGAGTCTGGACAGCACAGCCCTGGCCGACCTGGCGGGGCAAATACGCCTGTGGGGCAAAGAACTTGGGTTTGCCGAGTTGCGCATAGGCGATGTCGATCTGTC
>Ga0187843_10000145_pt1 | contig 56125 bp, 57 predicted proteins | sample SpaLakP09_SKY_43_FD_134516 | JGI IMG/M metagenome (GOLD analysis project Ga0187843, IMG submission 134516) | Oligotrophic lake water microbial communities from Sparkling Lake, Wisconsin, USA - SP09_SKY_43 | ecosystem: Environmental > Aquatic > Freshwater > Lake | place: USA: Sparkling Lake... | reverse complement strand
GGTCGCCGCGGCGACCGGTGCGGACGGTGTTTCCGGCCATCACCTCGCCGTCCAGCGCCTCGGCCACGGCGGCGGCGTCCACGTCCGGCTTGAGGCTCAGGTCCGTCGACGGCTCCTCGCGGGCGGCGAGCGCCAACCCGGTCAGGGTCGCCTCGCCGTAGGTGGCGCGCCAGCGCGCGGCCAGCCATTCGGGCAGGTTGGACTCGGCCGTGGTCAGGCCGGGGCCTTCGCGTTCGATGCCGCGCAGGACGGCGTTGACGAGGTTCTTGTACGGCCGCGTCTTGACCTCGCGCTCGGCCAGTTTCACCGCCGTCGACACCGCCGCGAAGGCCGGGGTCTCCAGCACCAGGGTCTGGGCCAGGGCGACACGCAGGATGGTACGCACCGCCAGCGGCGGGGCCTTCTGAAGCTTGCGATCGAGGATCTGGTCGATCTCGCCAAGGCGGCGCAGGGCGGCCATGGCCACGGCGCGGGCGAAGGCACGGTCGGGACCGGGCAGGTCCGAGACCTCGCGGAACGACAGGGCCGTATCCAGCCCGCCCCGGCCTTCCAGCGCCGCGTTCAGCAGCACGCCGGCGGCCAGACGGGCCTCGACGCCGATGTCCGGGCCGTCGTCGCGGGGGTCCGCGACCCGGGGTTTCGGGGGACGGGTTCCGGCACGGGCCTTGTCGGCCATGCGACGGCCGCGGGCGGCGGAGCTGCGCCCCTGGTCAGGTCCGCGGCTCACACCACCACCTGCGTGCCCAGCTCGACCACCCGGCCCGGCGGGATGTGGAAGAAGTCGGTGGGGTTGGCGGCGTTGCGGGTCAGGAAGATGAACAGTCGGTCCTGCCACAGGGGCATGCCCTGGGACGCCGAGGCGACCACCGAGCGACGGCCGAGGAAGAAGCTGGTCGACATGATGTCGAACTTCAGACCCTGTTTGCGGCACACGCCCAGCGCCTTGGGAATATTGGGCTGCTCCATGAAGCCGTAGGAGATGGTCAGCTTCTTGAAGTCGTCCGAGATCGGCTCGATCGTCACCCGCTGGCTTTCCGGCACGCGCGGCCGGTCGGTGGTGCGGACGGTCAGGATGACGTTCTTCTCGTGCAGCACCTTGTTGTGCTTGAGATTGTGCATCAGGGCGACCGGGGCGACGTCGGGGTCCGAGGTCAGGAAGATGGCCGTACCGGGCGCGCGGTGCGGCGGACGGGCGCGCAGCATCTCGATCAGATCGGTCAGCGGCAGACTGTCCTTGCGGGTCTTGTCGGTCAGGATCTGGGTGCCGCGCACCCAGGTCCACATCAGCAGGATCAGGGCCGCGCCGAGCACCAGCGGGAACCAGGCCCCCTGCGGGATTTTCAGCATGTTGGAAGTCAGGAAGACCAGGTCCAGCGCGACCAGCGGACTGATGGCGGCCAGCGACAGGGGCAGGCTCCATTTCCACATATTGCGGACGATGAACCAGGCCAGCAGGCTGTCGACGAACATCGAGCCGGTCACGGCGATGCCGTAGGCCGCGGCCAGATTGGTCGAGGTCTGGAAGGTCACCAGCAGGACCAGCACCCCGACCATCAGCATCATATTGACCGAGGGCACGAAGATCTGGCCGGCCTGGCTTTCCGAGGTGTTGCGGATGTCGATGCGCGGCAGCAGACCCAGTTGAACGGCCTGCTGGGTCACCGAGAAGGCGCCGGTGATGACCGCCTGGGAGGCGATGACGGTGGCGATGGTGGCCATGATCAGGACCGGCCAGTAGGCGACCTCCGGGACCATCATCCAGAACGGATTGGCCGCGGCGGCGCGGTTGTCGAGCACCAGCGCACCCTGGCCGAGATAGTTCAGCGTCAGGCAGGGCAGGACGAACCACAGCCAGCCCATCCGGATCGGCGCTTTTCCGAAATGGCCCATGTCGGCATACAGCGCCTCGGCCCCCGTCACGGCGAGGAAGACGCTGCCCAGGATGACGAAGCCGAGGAAGCCGTTGTCGAACAGGAAGACCACGCCGTAGTGCGGCGACAGGGCCCGCAGGATCGAGACGTCGTCAAAGATGTGCCAAAGGCCCAGCCCGGCGAGGATCAGGAACCACACCGCGGTCAGGGGGCCGAAATAGCGCGCCACACTGGCCGTGCCGCGTGACTGGATCAGGAACAGGGCGATCAGAATGCCTGCCGCGATCGGCACGACGAAACTGTCCAGCTGGCCGGACAGGCCCGGCGCGTCGCGCAGGCCCTCGACCGCTGAAAGGACCGAAACAGCAGGAGTGATCACCCCGTCGCCGTAGAACAGGGCGGCGCCGCAGACGCCGAGGATGAAGATCAGGCCGGAGCGCCGCCCGATGGCGTGCTGGGCCAGGGCCATCAGCGCCAGGGTGCCGCCTTCGCCCTTGTTGTCGGCCTTCATGAGGAAGACGACGTATTTCAGCGTCACGACGAGCAGCAGGGCCCAGAAGACCAGCGAGACCACGCCGAGGACGGCCAGTTCATCGGCGCCGCCGTTGCGGCTGTGATGCAGGGCCTCGCGCATGGCGTAGAGCGGGCTGGTGCCGATGTCGCCGAACACGACGCCGATGGCGCCGATGATCAGGCCCCATTTGCCGGCCTTGACGTGACCGCCCTCGCCGGCCGCCGCGGGGTGCGGATGGGCCGGTGCGACCGATTTGTCGGCGGGAGTCTGGGAGTTTGAGGCGGCGGCGCTGGCGCCGTCTTCACCTTGGGGAGAAGCCCCGGCCATGAAGTTCCTCCGGGACCCCGCACACTGCGGTTCCCATCCAAAGAGCGGCGAGCCTTTAAGCCCTTTCCGCGAGCCGTTCAATCGTGCTGCAAGCGCGAAGGTCATTGCCCGCCCCGGGTCCGACCGGGGGTCGGCCCGAGGGCAGGCGTCGGGTCGGGAGATCCCGAAGGGTCGACGACCGCGGTCCACCAGAATGACCCCGTTTGTGAAAGCGGTCCCGCGCGCCTATCTTGGGGGCTCACCATGTCAGACAGCCAACGCTTTCCCGTCGCCGCCCACGCCCTGGCCTATCTGGCCCACAAGGGCGCGCACTCGCCGGCCCAGGCCGTGCCGAGCGCGATTCTGGCCGCCTCGATCCCGACCAATCCCGTCGTCGTGCGCCGCGTGACCGCCCTGCTGGCCAAGGCCGGGCTGATCGCCACCCGGCCCGGTGCCTCGGGCGGCGCCTGGCTGCTGCACGAGCCGCAGGCCATTTCGCTGGAAACCGTCCTACGCGCGGTCAACGGTTGCGCCCACCTCGGCTCTCCGCCCGCCGGGGCCAAGGGCTGCCCGGTCAGCGAACACATCCCCCGTCAGGTGGCCAAGGCCCTGACCGCCGCCGACCAGGCCGCCGGTCAGGCCCTGTCGAAGATCACCATCGCCGACCTGCTCGACCAGGACCCGGCCTCGCTGGCGGCCTTCGCGCCGCACTCGTCCTGCCCGGTCGCCGCCTGAGATGAGCCTGCCGTCGCGGCCGCGTCCCGTGGTGCTGATCACCGGTGCCTCGGCGGGCATCGGCGCCGCCCTCGCCCGCATCTACGCCGCCGAAGGCTGGGACCTGATCCTGACGGCGCGGCGGGAAGCGCCGTTGCAGGCGCTGGCGGACGAACTGGCCGGCAGCGGCGCGGCCTCGACCATACTGACCGACGACCTGGCCGATCCCGCAGCCCCGCGCCGGCTGTTCGACGCCATCCGGTCGAAGGGTCTGACCGTCGACGGCCTGATCAACAATGCGGGCTTCAGCCGCACGGCCGGCTTCCTGAACACCGACCCCGCGGCGCACAGGGCGATGATCCAGGTCATGCTGGCCGCCCCGGTCGAACTGGCCCGGCTGTTCGCCCCCGGCATGGTCGAGCGCGGCTATGGCCGTATTCTCAATGTCGCCTCCCTCGCTGGCCAGATGCCCGCGACCGGCGGCGACACCCTGTACGGGCCGATCAAGAGCTTCCTCATCAAGGCGTCGCAGGGCCTGCATCTGGAGCTGCGCGGGACCGGCGTCCACGTCACCGCCCTGTGCCCCGGCTACACCCTGACGGAATTCCATGACGCCAACGGCACCCGCGAACAGGTGTCATCGGCCTATCCCGCCTGGATGTGGCAGACCGCCGGCCATGTGGCGCGGGTCGGCTATGAGGCCTGCGAGGCCAACCGGCCGAGGGTCACGCCGGGCGTCATGAACAATCTGCTGGCCGGTCTGGCCAAACACCTGCCCGACCAGGTGGCGCTGGGCATGGTCGGCGGGCATGCGAAGCGGCTGAAGCGGATCTAGCGGGTCGCAGAGTTCTGCCGACGTTGACTTAGCCGGAGCGTGATCCAGCCCGCCGCGATAGCCGCAACAAAACCGGCGATGGCCGCTGTGCCCAGGTACGCTTCCGGCTGGTTGCCGGTCAGCGTGTCGGGATAGAAGGGAGCCTGCACGAACAACATAGCGATGAACGTGGCCCACGCCACCGCCACTGTAGCCGTCGCGAGCCAGACGGCGGCCCAAAAGCGCAAGAAAAATTTGGCTGCCAGGAATACGACCGCGGCCGATGCAGTCATGACGATCGCCAAGGCGCCAAATGCAAAGAGCGGCCCCAATCTAGTGCCCGGCGTCCGGATACGGCGTCGTCGCGATGCTGCTGAACATGCCGGGGATGGCTTCCGACAGGCCCGCGAGGATGAACTGGATGGCGAGGGCGCACAGGATCAGGCCCAGCACCCGCACGATGATGGCCATACCGATCTCGCCGAGCAGACGGCTGATCGGACCGGTCAGGGTGAAGCAGACGAAGGTGGCGAAGCCCGCAGCGGCGATGGCCACCAGGCCGGCCGCCTGGCCCGCGGGCCCGACCTTCTCGGCCTCACCCGCCTGGATGATGATGGTCGAGATGGCACCCGGGCCAATCAGCAGCGGCATGGCGAAGGGCACGACCAACCGCTGGAAGCGGCGCCGGGCGTAACCCTTGTCATTCGCCGCGTCCTTCACCGCGTCGGGGTCGGCGAACATCTTGAGGAAGTCCTCGCGCGTCATGTCGAGGCCCAGCAGCAGCAGCAGGATGCCGCCGGCGATGCGGAAGGCCGCCAGCGAGATGCCGAAGAACTGCAGCAGGCCCAGACCCGTGAAGAAGAAGAAGCACAGGAAGAGGACGATGAAGATGCAGATCAGGGCCGAGACCGAGAGCCGCTGGCGCATCGAGGCGCCGGCCGTCGCGGCGGCAAAGATCGGGATATTGCCGATCGGATCGACAAGCGCGAACAGGGCCACGAACAGGTTGACGCCCAGATCGACCGCGTCCATGTGCTGACCTCGCCCTGCAATTCACCCAACCGCGGCCCATAAAGGCTGACGCCCCCGCGCGCGTCCAGCCTAACGGCTCGAACGGAGCGACGCCATGACCCCCGTATTGACCGACCCCCGCCTGATCGTCGGTCTCGACCTGCCGTCGCTGGAAGCGGCGCGGGCCATGGTCGACCGCCTCGGCGCGACCATCAGCTTCTACAAGATCGGCCTGACCCTGCTGGCCCGGCCCGGGGGCGTGGCCTTCGCCCATGAGCTGCGGGCCTCAGGCAAGATGGTGTTCCAGGACTGGAAGCTGCACGACATCGGTGCCCAGGTCGAAGGCGCGGCCCGCGCCGTGGCCGAGGGCGGCTGCGACCTGCTGACCGTCCATGCCGAGCCGCAGGTGATGCGTGGCGCGGTCAAGGGCCGTGACGCAGCGGGGACGGGCACGAAACTGCTGGCCGTCACCGTCCTGACCAGCCTGTCGGACGCCGACCTGACCGACATCGGCTACGGCTTTACCGCCCGCGATCTGGTCGAACGGCGGGTGCGGCAGGCGCTCGATTGTGGCGTCGACGGGGTGGTCTCAAGCCCGCTGGAGGCGGCGCGGGTCCGGGAGATCGCCCATGAGGCCGGACGCCCGGACTTCCTGATCGTCACCCCGGGCGTCCGGCCCGAAGGCGCGGACAAGGGCGATCAGCAGCGCGTCGCCACCCCGCGCGCGGCGCTGGAGGCGGGCGCGACCCATCTGGTCGTGGCCCGGCCGGTGGTGGGGGCGGAGAACCCCCTGCTGGCGGCCTCGGCCATCGTCGAATCGATCGACGGGGTCGCCCGCTAAGGCCATCAGCCGCGCTCGCCGGGCTCCTGGCTGTAGTGCTGGCGCGGCGGTTGCGCCGGGCGGGGCCGTTCGGGCCGATAGGGACGCGCGGGCGGGGCCGGCGGCTCATAGCGGGGCGGTTCGGGGGTATAGGCCGGCGGATAGGGGGCGACGTCGTGGCCCCCGCCGTGATCGCAGTCGCAGTCCCGGCCGCTGTAAGACCCCCGGTCGTCCACATCGGTGTAGCCGCCGCCGTAGGACGATTCCTCGCGATACTCTTCCCGGCGCTCATAGGAGCCGTAGCGCTCATACGACCGTGATTCCTCGTACGACCCGTAGTCCTCACGACGGCCGCCGGCGCAGCTGTGGCGCTCGCTGTGGCCGTAGCGGCCGCCGCGGTCGACATCGACCTCGCAGCCGCCGGTGTTCGCCACACAGGCCGGTGCCCGACGTCCGTCGCGGCCGAATCCGCTGACGACATAGCCGAACGGCGCGCTGGCGCAGGCCCGGCCCTCATAGACCTCTTCGGTGTAGATGGCGCCGCCGCCGTAGTAGCCGCCGCCGTCCCCGCCATAGCCGCCGCCGACATAGACGGCCCCGTAGCTGCCGCCGCCGCCCCGCATGCCGCCGACGTCATAGGTCCGGGCGTTGAAATAGCCGCCCGCCGCGGCACCGGCATAGGCGTTCGCACTGGCGTTGGCGTTGGCGTTGACGTTCACATTGATATTGCCGTTGTAGCCGCCGCCATGGGGCGGGGGCGGCGTATAGGGAGGCGGCTGGTGTCCGCCGCCGCCGCCACAGCCGCCGCCGCAGCTCGGGCCGCCGCCGGGATGGCCGCCACCCGGGTGACCGCCGCCGCGTCGGTCGCCGGCGAAGGCCGGGCTGGCCGCCAGGATGGCAAGGGCGGCAACGGCCGCAAGGTTAATCATTCGCATGGCGCGGACTCCCATATGGAGCCGTTCTAAGCCTATGGAATACAAAGGGTTCAGATTGCACCGAGCGGGCGAAACCGGGACCCCGGCTTTCCCCGAAAGGCCCTCAAATTAACCTTTTGGGTCGCAACAGGGCCGGTCAGCGGTCGTAGAGATAGACGTCCAGACCGCTGCGAAAGCGTCTCATGCCGGCCGCGAGGAAGCGGATCCTCGGGCGGGCCTCCGGAACGAAACCGTTCACGCCGTTCGCCCGCCTTTGTTCGACGGGGTCAGAAATCGACCGCCAGACCCTTCTTTTCCCAGTCGCCGTAGCGCGTCGGCTCCGGCCCGCGCGGGCCGCCGTGTTCAACCGGTCGCTCGGCCTCCGCCCCCGCGCCGCGGCGTTCAGCGGCCTCCAGAAGGGCGCGGCGCGCGGCCTCCGTCAGGGGCCGGTCCGGGGTGGCGTTCGGCACATCGGCGTTGAAGGCCGGTGCCGGGGATGGGTCGGGGGTGGGATGATCGGTCACAGCAGCCTCGTCTTGAGCCCGGGCGTTGATCCGCACACATGATGCGTCTGACCTTCCGGCGCCAGCGTCGATCGATTTTTCCGGATCATGAACCACCTCAAGACCTTCACCCTGCTGGCGGCCCTGACCGCCCTGTTCGTCGGCCTCGGCTATCTGATCGGCGGGCCGACCGGCATGCTGATCGCGCTGGTGTTCGCCGGCGGGATGAACCTGTTCAGCTACTGGAACGCCGACAGGATCGTCCTGAAGATGTACCGGGCCCAGCCGGTCGACGAACAGCATCCGAACGCCGTGGTCCGCACCTATGTCGCCGATGTGGTGCAGATGGCCCGCGACGCGGGCCTGCCGCGGCCGGTCATCGCCATCATCCCCAACGACCAGCCCAACGCCTTCGCCACCGGCCGGAACCCGGCCAATGCCGCCGTCTGCGCCACCACCGGCCTGCTGGACATGCTGACCCGCGAGGAAATCCGCGGCGTGATGGCGCACGAACTGGCCCATGTGAAAAACCGCGACACCCTGACCATGACGGTGACCGCAACCGTCGCCGGGGCCATCGCCGCCCTGGCCAATTTCGCCCTGTTCTTCGGCGGCGATGACCGGGAGCGGCCCGGCGGCATCATCGGCACGCTGGCCCTGATGATCCTCGCGCCGATGGCGGCCGGCCTGGTGCAGATGGCCATCAGCCGCGGCCGTGAATACGAGGCCGACCGGGTCGGCGCCGAAATCGCCGGCGATCCCCATTCGCTGGCCTCGGCGCTGCAGAAGATCGAAGGTCACGCCCGCCAGATCATGAACCCCACCGCGGAGCGCAATCCGGCCTCGGGCCAGCTGTTCATCATCAACCCCCTGGCGGGTCGCGGCGCCGACAATCTGTTCTCGACCCATCCGGCGACGGGCAACCGGGTGAAGGCCCTGATGGAGCTGGGGCTGAACATGGGGGTCAACCGGGTCCGTCCGGTCGTTGCGGAGATCGCACGCGGACCGGTTTCGACCAGCGTGCCGTCCACGACGTCGGCACCCCGGGGACCGTGGGGCTGATCTCCACCTCCGTGGCGGGGGATCGGTTGTGAAGACCGGTGGGGCGTTGCACCCTGCCGGCCCATGGCCCTTCCATTCCTTCTCCTGCCGCTGATCATCGTCACCCTGGCGATCGCATCTTTCCGGCGTGATTTGAAAGAGTTGCGGCGCGTCCGAATCGGCGGCGTGGATGAGAACCTGTCCCGCGCCCGCGCGCTCGTGCGACGATCGTCGCTCGCAGCGCTCATCCTGCTCGCAGCCCTGATCGGTCTTGCCATGGCAGGCGAGCGATGGGCCGCGGAATGGAGACAATCCCTCGTCGCCATCTGGGTGCTGAATGCCCTGATCCTCGTCCTGGCCGCAGGCCTGCTGCGTGGTGCCTGGCGGACGATTCACAATCAGTGGGCCCGAGACGGGACCTATGGAGGCATGTTCATCGGCATGGCCGAGCAGTCGATCTTTCTGATCCTGCTCGTAGCAGCGGTGTATTGGCGCGGGGGTCTCGCCTGACCCTGCCGCATTCCCGCCCTTGCATCGCGGGGCATCTGGTCCTTTAAGCGCGCGCACACGTCCCAAACGCCTCCCCGCGTTCGCCGAAAGACCCGACATGACCCAGTCCGCGCCCAAGAAGGTCGTCCTTGCCTATTCCGGCGGCCTCGACACCTCGATCATCCTGAAATGGCTCCAGACGGAATACGGTGCGGAGGTCGTGACCTTCACCGCCGATCTGGGCCAGGGCGAGGAGCTGGCGCCCGCGCGCGAGAAGGCGCTGAAGCTGGGCATCAAGGAAGAGAACATCTTCATCGACGACCTGCGCGAGGAGTTCGTGCGGGACTACGTCTTCCCGATGTTCCGGGCCAACGCCCTGTACGAGGGCCAGTATCTGCTCGGCACCTCGATCGCGCGGCCGCTGATCGCCAAACGCCAGATCGAGATCGCCCGTATGGTCGGCGCCGACGCCGTCTGTCACGGCGCCACCGGCAAGGGCAACGACCAGGTCCGCTTCGAGCTGGGCTACTACGCCCTTGAGCCCGACATCCGCGTCATCGCGCCCTGGCGTGAATGGGAGTTCAAGAGCCGCGAACACCTGCTGGACTTCGCCGAGAAGCACCAGATCCCGATCGCCAAGGACAAGCGCGGCGAGGCCCCGTTCAGCGTCGACGCCAACCTTCTGCACTCGTCCAGCGAGGGCAAGGTGCTGGAGGACCCGGCGGTCGAGGCCCCCGAATTCGTCCACCAACGCACCCTGTCGCCGGAAGACGCCCCGGACGTCGCCACGGTCATCACCATCGGCTTCGAGAAGGGCGACGCCGTCTCGATCAATGGCGAAGCCATGTCGCCGGCCACCCTGCTGACCGCCCTGAACCAGTACGGCCACGACAACGGCATCGGCCGTCTCGATCTGGTCGAGAACCGCTTCGTCGGCATGAAGTCACGCGGCGTCTATGAGACCCCCGGCGGCACCATCCTGCTGGCGGCGCACCGCGGCATCGAGTCGATCACCCTCGACGGCGGGGCCATGCATCTGAAGGACGAGCTGGCGGTCAAATACGCCCACCTGGTCTACAACGGCTTCTGGTTCTCGCCCGAGCGCGAGATGCTGCAGGCCGCCATCGACCATTCCCAGCTGAAGGTGTCGGGCACGGTCCGGGTCAAGCTGTACAAGGGCAATGCGACCGTCATCGGCCGCGAGAGCGAGAACAGCCTGTACGACCAGGAGCTGGTCACCTTCGAGGACGGCGCCGTCGCCTATGACCAGAAGGACGCCGCCGGCTTCATCAAGCTGAACGCCCTCCGCCTGCGCGTGCTGGGCAAGCGGGACGCGCGCGACAGAAGCTAGTCTCGAGCTAGTCCCTCGCGATCCTGAGGATGGCCGCGGCGCGGTCGTCGGCGATCCAGATCGAACCGTCGCGGGCGACCGCGAGGCCCGCGGGCGAGCCCTGCGGGTGGCGGCCGGGCCGCGCGCTCCAGCCCGGCGTCAGCACCCGCGCGCGCGGGGCCGGGGCGTCCACCGGATAGGGCATCGAGCCGCGCGGATAGATGGCGTAGCGGGCCCGGCGGTCGGTCAGGGGCGCGCCGGCGGCGTCCGTCTCCACTGCCACCACCCGACCGGCGGCGCGGCGATAGCCGTGCCAGCTCATCAGCATCCGGCCGCGCAGCTCCGGGAACATCGCCCCGTCATAGTAGAGGATCGCCAGCGGCGCGGCATGCGGCGGCAGCAGGGAAACGGGCGCGGCCCGTGCGCCGCAGCGCGCCTGGGCCGCGGTCCAGCCCGGCAGCGCCGTCGCCATGTCGGTGCAATAGGGCCAGCCGTAGTGGGTGCCCGGAGTCAACCGGTTGATTTCGTCGAACGGCCGGTCGGGCGTGGTCAGGTCGACCGAGTTTTCGGCCTGGTAGACGGCGCCGGAACTGTGCCGGACCAGGGCGACGGAGTTCCTCAGGCCGGAGGCATGGACCGTCCAGGTCCGGCTCCAGCGGCCGCGGCCTTCCGGCGCGTAACGGCGCACCATCCCCTGTTCGGCGCTCTCGGCGCACTGGCCGCGCGCGTCCCGCTGCGGCGCGCCCGCCGGCGTCAGGCAGCGGTCCGAGGGGGCACCGACATTGACCAGCAAGGCCCCGTCGCCGTCGAAGATGAAACTGGACAACGGGTGGCGGTTTTCGTGCAGGCGGTTGTCGGGCAGGCCGTCGATCACCGTCACCGCCGCCTCGGGCCGCGCCGGATCGAAGGCGAGGATCCGGCTCATCTCGGCCAGGTAGATCCGGCCGTCCGGGCCGCGCGCGAGCGTGTGCGGCATCGACAGGCCGCGCATCAGCCGGGTCCACGACACAGCACCGTTCGCATCCGGCGACATCCGCCAGAGCGCGCCCCGGCCCGCGTCCCATGAGCCGAGGTCGGTGACCAGCCAGTCGCCGTCGGGCAACTCCAGCAGGCCGCGCGGCATGCGCGGGCCCTCGCCGTCGGCGCGCTGCCAGACCCGACCGAGACAGGTACCGGCGACCATCGGAACAAGGGTGCGGGGCCGCCCGCCGCAGTCGCCGTCGACGGCGTAGGCCCGGCTCGCGCCCTGGCTTGCGGCCGGGCCGGCGAGCCAGATCAGGAACAGGGCGGCGAGCGCGAGGCGGGCCCGGATCATCGGCGTCTTCAGCATCCGGCTACGCTAACCCGGTCCGGCGGCGGCACAAATGGCCTCGCGCTTTCGGCCGATCGGCGCCACCTTGCGGACAGGAGCATGGGCTCCGCCGACCTCTTTCAGGACCCCGACATGTCTCTTCGTACCGCCCTCGCCGCCGCCGCCTTCCTGGCGCTCGCGACCCCCGCCTTTGCCCAGGACGCGCCGCCCGCCGATCCTGCCGCCGCCGCAGCGGCGCAGGCGCAGGCCGCCTTCGAGGCCAAGGGTCAGGCCTTCCAGCAGGCCATGACGGCCATGCAGGGGGAAATGCAGGCCGCCCTCACCGCCGCCGGTGCGGACCGGGCCAGGGCCAATGCCGACATGGACGCGATCGCCGCCCGCTATCAGCCGCAGGCCGACGCCTTCGCCAACGAACTGGACGCCTTCATCACCTCCCAGCTGCCCGTGATGCCGGCGGCGGAGCAGGCCCAGATGGCGCAGATGGGTCCGATGGTGCGCGCCCAGATCATGGGGGCCCCGGCGACGGTCAAGGCCGGTCTACTCCAGCAGGCCGGCGCCCAGTAAGCCATTGATCCGGAAGGGCGGCGGGCCAGCCCTGCCGCCTTACCGCGATTTCACTTGAGGCCGGACGGTGTTCGGCGGACGTTTGCGGCGACCTCATACGGAGCGCCGCCATGATCAAGGCCCTGTCACTCGCCGCCGCCCTCGCCCTGCTGCCGATGTCGGCCGCCGTCGCCAAGGATGCGCGCGGACCGTCGGAAGACGCCATTGAAGCCGCCGCCGCCGCCTTCGAGGCCCGGATGGAAGCCTTCGGCACGCGCGCCGAGGCCATTTCCGAAGACGCCAGCCTGACCGAGGCCCAGCGCGAAACGCGGATCGCCGCCCTCTGGGCCGAATACCAGCCTGATCTCAACGCCTTCACCGCCGTGGTGGCCGAACACGCCTCGACCATCGCCGCCGAAGCCCTCGCCGGCATCGATGTCGAGGCGCTCGTCGCCGAGGCCCTGTCGGCCGTCGAGGAGTCGGGTGCCCTCGCCAGCGCCCAGGGCATCGCCGCCAACGGGGCCTGGGCGTCGAACGACCCCGAGCACATGGCCACCTACGGCCTGATGGCCGATTATGCGCTCGGCACCGCCATGGACTCGATCGAGGAGGCCGAGGGCGAGGTCGCGGCCGCCGTCGAGGAAGCCAATGAAGCGGCCGCCGAAGCCGCCAGGGCAGCCCCCGACCACGACCGGGACGACTGAGCCCCGCCCAACCCGCCCCTCCGCGGCCTGAACGCCCTGCAGGCTTGACCCGCGCCGTCGCCGGCCCGACAGGACGGCCATGGCCAGCCTGCCCGTCGATCCACACCTGTATCTGACCTTTCTCGGGGTCATGATGGTCATGGCCGTCACGCCAGGGCCGGCCAATCTGTTTTCGGTCGCCAATGGCGTGCAGCGCGGCAAGGCCGCCGCCATGGCCGGGGTGGTCGGGATGAACGCCGCGACCCTGGTCTGGTTCGGAGCCGCGGCCCTGGGGCTCGGCGCGCTGGTCGTCGCCTTTCCGCAGGTCTTCCGCCTGATTTCGATCGGCGGTGCCCTCTATGTCGCCTGGCTGGGGATCAGCGCCCTGCGCGGGGCCTTCCGCGACGCCGCGGATCCGGACGCGCCGATGATCCGGATGGGCCGGAGCGCCCTGGTGGACGGCTTCATGGTGCAGATCGCCAACCCCAAGGCGATCCTGTTCTTCACCGCCGTCCTGCCGCCCTTCATGGATGTGACGCGCCCCGCAGCGCCGCAGCTGGCCCTGTTCGCCCTGGCCACCATCGGCATGGACGTCCTGACCATGTCCGCCTACGGTCTGGGGGGCGCAGCCCTGGCCCGGCGGATGAGCGAGCCGCGTTTCCGCAAGGGTTTCGCCCTCCTGACCGGCATCCTTCTGCTGGCCGCCGCCGTACTTATTGTGTCGCGTTTATAGGGACTTGCCGGCAGCCTGAACCACGCCGATCATGTCCCGTTCAGCCGACAGGGTGCGCCCTGTCGCGCCAAGGAGAGTTTCCATGAGACTTCGTTTCCTCAAGCCCGTTCTGCTGGCGACGGCGGCAGCTCTGGCCCTGTCCGCCTGCGCCACAGCCACCCCCTATGGTCCGGCCGGCGTCGACAGCCGCTACGGCTATTCCGACCAGCGCGTGGACGCCGACCGCTATCGGGTCAGCTTCTCCGGCAACTCCGTCACCTCGCGCGAACAGGTCGAGATGGCCCTGTTGCTGCGCGCCGCCGAGGTCACGGCCGAGAGCGGCTATGACTGGTTCTCCACCGTCAACCGCGCCACCGATCGCGACGTCCGCCTGCAGGGCATCCCCGACCCCTTCTACCGCGACCGCTACAGCCCGTTCTGGGGTCCGTCGTGGCGTTACTACCGCGGCGGTTCCTGGAGCCTGTGGGGCGATCCCTTCGGCCGCGATTTCGACGTGCGCGAGATCGACCGGTTCGAGGCCTCGGCCGAGATCATCATGGGCCGCGGCGCCAAGCCCGCCGGTGACGCCAATGCCTTCGACGCCCGGGAAGTGATCCAGAACCTCGGGCCGCGGGTGACGCGGGCGATGTGAGACGGGAAAAAGGGATGAGGGATGAGGGATGAGGGCGTTCAATTCTCGCCTGCTCATCCCTCTGCCCTAATCCCTCATCCCTCCTACCCGATCCTCGGCGACTTCAGCCGCCGCTTGTTCACATGCGTCTCCGGCGCGACGCCGAGGTCCTCGGGCACCTCGCCCTTGAAGTAATAGCGCTGCCACGCCTCCTTGGCCGCGTCGGGGTCGCCCGAGGCGAGGCGCTTGTTGAAGTCGGTGCGGGCGCGGTTCCAGGCCTCGAACTGGCCGTGCATGACCGGATTGGACTCCAGCGAACGGATCACCGGCTGGAACTGTTCGGCCTTGCGGTGCTCGATCGGGGTGATGAAGCAGAAGGGCTCGCCCTTCTCGAACTTGACCCGGCCGGGGCGGGTGAAAAGCCAGTTCATGGTGAAGGGGAAGGGCAGCCAGTCGGTCTCGATCAGCCCGACCAGCGGCTGGATGCCGTCCTTCATGTGATTGGGCGAACCGCCGGCCAGCAGGCCCCAGCCGGGCGGCGTACGGAACAGATACTGCGGATGCATGGTCAGGACCCCGCGCGAGAAATGCGAGGTCACCACATGGGTCAGGTTGGCGTTCGGCCGCTCGGGCGTGATGACGATGTCGGCCTGGCTCGGCCCGCCATTCCACTCAGCGGTGAAGGTCAGCGGGCACAGGATCTCCCAGCCCGTGGTGTTGGCCATGTTCAGCGGCAGGCAGCGATAGGGGTGGCGGCTGGCGAAGGCATCCATCCAGTTGCGCGACTGCCGCCCCGGCACGAGGTCGGGCGGGGTCGCCGTCATCGGATAGCATTCCAGTTCCACGGCGGGCCTCCGGGCGGTATCGAGGGACGTCTCCATTCCCTCCTAGCGGCGCCGCATGACCGAAGACAAGCCGACCGAACCCGCGTTTGATCGCGACCGCCTGCTGGACTGGATGGCGGCCAACGATGTGGCCGGGACGACGCACGACCACCCCGCCGTCTTCCGCGTCGAGGAAGGGCTGGAGCTCAAGGCCGCCATGCCCGGCGCCCACACCAAGAACCTGTTCCTCAAGGACAAGAAGGGCCGGCTGTGGCTGATCTCGGCGCGGCAGGACACGGTGGTGGACCTGAAGCGGGCCGACAAATGGATCGGCTCGGCGCGGCTGTCCTTCGGCAATGAGGGGCTGCTGTACGAGACCCTGGGGGTGCGCCCGGGCTCGGTGACGGCGCTGGGCCTGATCAACGACCCCGACCACCGCGTGACCTTCGTCCTCGACAAGGCCCTGTGGGACGCGGACATCGTCAATTTCCACCCCCTGACCAATACGGCGACGACGGCCCTGGCGCAGGCGGACTTCCGGCGGTTCCTGACGTTGATCGGGCGGGAGCCGATGGTGGTGGATTTCGGGCAACTGATCTGAGCTGGACGGTTCTATCGCGGCGCTCGGGATGCTAGAGGGCGCGCGTCTCCCCGACCCCACGCCAGATACGGACGCCGCCATGCCCGCCGCTCCCGACTTTCCCCCCGCGCCCGACCGCGTGGCGCCGAAGCGCGCCCTGATCTCGCTGTCCGACAAGACCGGGCTGGAGGACGCCGCCCGGACCCTGCACGGCCTCGGCGTCGAACTGGTCTCGACCGGGGGCACCCGCGCCGCCATCGCCGGCTTCGGCCTGCCGGTGAAGGACGTGGCCGATCTGACCGGCTTCCCCGAGATGATGGACGGCCGGGTCAAGACCCTGCACCCGGTGGTGCACGGCGGCCTGCTGGGTGTGCGCGACGCCGCGGACCATGCCGAGGCCATGGTGACCCACAACATCGGCCCGATCGATATCGTCTGGGTCGACCTCTATCCGTTCGAGTCAACCGTTGCTTCGGGTGCCGGCTTCGACGCCGTGGTCGAGAACATCGACATCGGCGGCCCGGCCATGATCCGCTCGGGCTCCAAGAACCACGGCTATGTCGCCGTCTGCGTCGATCCGACCTCGGTCGCCGAGCTCCTGGAGGCCCTCAAGGCCGACGGGACCACCGATCTGGCCCTGCGCAAACGCCTCGCCGCCCGCGCCTTTGCCCGCACCGCCGCCTATGACGCCGCCGTCTCCGGCTGGTTCGCCGGCCAGGTCGGCGACGCCGCTCCGGCGCGCAAATCCATCGCCGGTTCGCTGGCCCAGACCCTCCGTTATGGCGAGAACCCGCACCAGACGGGGGCCTTCTACCGCACCGGCGATACCCGCCCCGGCGTCGCCCACGCCCGCCAGCTTCAGGGCAAGGAGCTGGGCTACAACAACATCGCCGACGCCGACGCCGCCTATGAACTGGTCGCCGAGTTCGACAGCCCCGCCTGCGTCATCGTCAAACACGCCAACCCGTGCGGCGTGGCGGTCGGTTCCGATCTGGCCGCGGCCTATGCCCGGGCGCTGGAATGCGACGCCGTCTCGGCCTTCGGCGGTGTCATCGCCGTCAACCGGAGCCTGACCGGCGCCGACGCCCGGCTGATCACCGACATCTTCACCGAGGTGGTCATCGCCCCCGGTGCCGACGAGGAAGCCCAGGCCATCTTCGCCGCCAAGAAGAACCTGCGCCTGCTGCTGACCGACGGCCTGCCCGACCCGCTGGCGGCCGGCGAGGTCTATCGCTCGGTGGCCGGCGGCTTCCTGGTCCAGTCGCGCGACCGCTCGCGCATCGCCGCCTCCGACCTGAAGATCGTCACCCGCCGCCAGCCGACGCCGCAGGAGATCGAGGACATGCTGTTCGCCTTCACCGTGGCCAAGCACGTGAAATCGAACGCCATCGTCTATGCCAAGGACGGCCAGACCGCCGGCATCGGCGCCGGCCAGATGAACCGCCGCGACTCCGCCCGCATCGCCGCCATCCGGGCGCGCGAAGCCGGCGAGGCCAAGGGCCTGGCCCATTCGCTGGCGCAAGGGTCCGCCTGCGCCTCCGAAGCCTTCTTCCCCTTCGCCGACGGCCTTCTGGAAGCGGTCGCTGCGGGCGCGACGGCGGTGATCCAGCCCGGCGGCTCGATCCGCGACGACGAGGTCATCGCGGCGGCGGACGAGGCCGGGGTGGCCATGGCGTTCACGGGCGTGCGGGTGTTCCGGCACTGATCCCTGTAGGCGCTAACGCTCGCCGCACGGCGGCTCGCTGCTTGAGCGCCGTCAGGAATGACCCACGGGTCGTGAACAGCTAAGGTCTCGCCCATGCAAACCCTCTCCCAACGCTGGTCGATGCTTGAACCGGCCGTCACGGTCGTCGGCCCGGACGATGACCGCCCCCGCCCGGCGGTCATCCTGTTCCACGGCTGCGGCGGCCTGCGCGGCCATCTGCCCAAATATGCCGCGGCGGCCAGGGCGGCCGGCTGGCGCGCCTTCATCGTCGATTCCTACGGCCCCCGCGGCTGGAGCCGCGGATTCGCCATGGCCACGGTCTGCACCGGCATCCTGCTGCACGGTTCGCAGCGGGCGGGCGACATTCTGGCCACCCTGCTCGGCGTGTCGCAGCGAGCCGATGTGGATGCGTCGAAAATCGTTCTGGCCGGCTGGAGCCACGGCGGCTGGGGCATCATGGAGGCGATGAGCTCCGACCGGGCACCGGGTCAGCTGGGGGTCACGGACCCCGGCGCGGTCTCGCTGGACGGCGTGATCGGGACCTGGCTGGCCTATCCCTATGTCGGCATCGGTGCCTTCAACCGGATGCGGCCCTGGCGGCACTGCCCGAAGACCGTCGCAGTGATCTCGCGCACCGACCACCTGACCACCGTCCGCAATGCCCAGCAGGTGCACGACATGGTCCGCAACTGCGGGGCCGATGTGGAGACCTGGATCGCCGACGGCACCCACAGTTTCGACGAGCCGATGACCGCACCGCCGATGCGTTACCACCCCGAACTGGCAGCCGAGGCCGAACGGCGGTTCGTGGCCCTGCTGAATGACGTCGCGGTGGCCCCGGCGGTCTAGCGGGCCTCGATCGTCACATCCGCCCGGATCGAATTGGCGATGTAGCAGGCCTCATGCGCCCGGTGATGCAGGGCATCGATGGCGGCCGCGTCCGGACGGGTCTCGCCCGAGAAGACCACGGCCGGCCGCAGGGCGACGGTGGTGATCGAGGTTTTTCCCCGTTCGTCCCGGCCCAGCATCCCGACCGCCTCGTCGCGGTAGGAGTCGACCGTGAACCCGCCCTTGGCCGCAAAGGCGAGGAAAAACAGCATGTGGCAGCTGCTCAGGGCCGCCACCAGTGCCTCTTCGGGATCCACGGCGGCGGGATCGGACAGGGGTTCCGGCACACTGGTCGGTGCCGAGGACCCGCGCACCACCGCCCCGCCGTCGAACCGCCAGTCGTGGGCGCGGGAATAGCGATTGCCGGTGAAATCCTGATCGCCGCGGCTCCATTCCACAGTGGCCAGATGTTCGCTCATGACGGTTCTCCAGTGCGCAATGACCGAAGCGTGTAGCACGTCGCGGCCGCGAAACCCCGCGCACGCCTTGCTCCCGCCCGCGACCCGCCTTATCCCCGGTCCATGGTCGCCCCCCTCATCTGTCCGTCCATCCTCGCCAGTGACTTCGCGAAGCTGGGCGAAGAAATTCGCGCTGGACAGCGCCGGCGCGGACTGGATCCACGTCGACGTCATGGACGGCCATTTCGTGCCGAACATCACCATCGGCCCGGATGTGGTGAAGGCCTTGCGGCCCCACACCAAACTGCCCTTCGACGTCCATCTGATGGTCGCCCCGGTCGATCCCTGGCTGGAGGCCTATCGGGAGGCGGGTGCCGACATCCTGACCGTCCACCCCGAAAGCGGCCCACACCTGCACCGCACCCTCGGCCGTATCCGCCAGCTCGGCGCCAAGGCGGGTGTGGTGCTCAACCCCGGCACCCCCCTGAGCGTGCTCGAGGAGGTGGTCGATCTGGTCGATCTGGTGCTGCTGATGTCGGTCAATCCGGGCTTCGGCGGCCAGTCCTTCATCGGGACAACCCTGCGCAAGATCGAACGGACCCGCACCCTGCTCGACGCCGCGGGATCGAAAGCCCATCTGCAGGTGGACGGCGGGGTCACCGCCGCCAACGCGGGGGCCTGTGTGGCCGCGGGCGCGGACGCCCTTGTGGCGGGCACTGCCGTGTTCCGGGGCGGGCCTTCGGCCTATGCCGCCAATATCCAGGCGCTGAAAACCGCGTGAATCCGCTCGCCGCCTTCTCCCGCACCGAGGCCGACGCCCCGCCACCGGGTGAGATCCCGGGCCTGCGCGGCGCGGCGATGCGCACGCCGGTCCGCAGCGCCGGTGCCGCGACGGGCCCCGGCCTGTGGCCGACGGTGATCAGCCGGATGCTGGTCCGCCAGCTCTGGATCGAGCTCTACGGCCTTCCCGGCTACAGTTTGACGCTGAAGGGGCCGCCCGTGCAGGCCTTCGCGGCGACGCCCCGGGATTTCCGGCCGGTTGATCCGGCCCCGGGCAAGGCCGCCGTGGATGGCCGTTTCATCCTTGCCGGATCCAGTCTCGAGGCGGCGGCGCCCGAGGACCCCTGGAACCGCCCCAGCCCGAACCGCGCCTTCGCCACCGAACTCCATGCCTTCGCCTGGCTGCCGTCCATGATGTTGCAGGGCGAGCGCGGGGCCCGGGAAGCCGTGCGCCTGACCCTTGCCTGGGGCTCCGCCTTCGCGCGCTGGTCACCGTTCGCCTGGGGTCCCGAGGTGCTGGCGCGGCGGACCCTCAATCTCGCCTGCGCCGCCCGGCGCATGGGGCAGGTCGCGACCGAGGCCGAACGGCTGCGGCTGGCGGACATCCTCGGCCGTCAGGGACGGCAACTGCTGCGTCCGCCCGGCGGCCTGGCCGGAAGCGCCGAACGGCTGACCGCCGCGGCCGTGGCCGGCTGTGTCCTCGCCGGCCCGCCCGGCGTCTCGCTGCGCCGTGCCGCCCTGCGCCGCCTGCCCGGCGCGCTGGACCGCACCGTCGATGCCGACGGCGGTCACGCCTCGCGCAGCCCCGAGGCCGGGCTGGAACTGCTGCTCGACCTGCTGACCCTCGACGACGCCCTCTCGCAACTGTCGGAAGCCGGCCCGGACGCGGTCCGCGCGGCCATCCAGCGGCTGACCGTGGCCCTGCGCCTGCTGACCCTGCCCGATGGGCGGCTGGTGACCATGCAGGGCGGCGGGCCGTCGACCCAGGCCCGGATCGCCGCCGCCCGCGCCCATGACGAGACGCCCGCCGCCGATCTGCAAAGCCGGATCGTGGCCGGCATTGCCCGCATCCGCAGCCCGCTGCTGACCATAGCGGCGGATGTCGCGGGACCGGCACGCGGGGTCTGGTCCCTCGCCGCCTGCGCCCAGCCGATGGCACTGGAGATCGTTTGCGGCAAGGACCGGCTGGTGACGGGCTGTGGCTGGACGCCCCGCGCGGGCGAGCGTCAGGGCCTGCGCCTGCCGCCCGGCCACTCGACCCTCACGCTCGGCGAAGGCTCGACCGGCGAACCCCTGGGGGGCTGGAAGGCCGAACTGATGGGCCACCGCCTGATGGGCCGGCCGCTGCACCTTGAGGTGCAGCAGCGCGACGGCGAGGGCGCGGTGTGGCTGGAAGTCGAGCACGACGGCTGGGTTCACGACTACGGCCTGCTGCACCAGCGCCGGCTCTATCTCGACCAGCGTCTGGACGAACTTCGCGCCGAGGAGCGGCTGCACCCCGCGCCGGGCCAGAAGGACGTCGTCCGCGCCATTGCGGCTCCCTATGCCGTGCGCTTCCAGCTGGAACCCGGCGTGCAGGCCTCGCTGGCGCGCGATCGTCGCTCGATCCTGCTCCGCGGCCATTCGGGCCGGGGCTGGTGGTTCCGCACCGACGGGCCCGACGTCGCCATCGAACCCTCGGTCCATATCGATGAGGGCCTGACCCGGCGGTCGCTGCAGATTGTGGTGCGCGGCTCGGCCCGGACCGACTCCGAGACCAAGATCCGCTGGAAGCTGAGCCCGGCGGGCGCGGGAACCGACCCCACCTAGGGGTGCTGCCGCGCTTCGCGCTACTTGAGACGGGGCTTGCCCGCGACCATCTGGAGCCTGCCGCGTTCCGCCTTTTCCGATACAGGATCGATTGATGAGCTTCGCCGACCCGACCGCCCTGCCCGAAGACCTGATCAAGGACGGCTCCGACGCCGGCTTCATGACCGATGTCATCGAGGCCTCGAAGTCGCAGCCGGTGCTGGTCGATTTCTGGGCGACCTGGTGCGGGCCCTGCCGGACCCTGACGCCGGCGATCGAAAAGGCCGTCCGCGCCGCCGGCGGGGCGGTGAAACTGGTCAAGATCGATGTCGACAAGAACCCGGCCTATGCGGGCCAGCTTCGGGTGCAGTCGATCCCGACCGTCTATGCCTTCGTCAACGGCCAGCCGGTCGACGGCTTCCAGGGCGCGGTGCCGGACAGCCAGCTCAAGGCCTTCATCGACAAGCTCACGGGTGGCACGAGCGCCAACGCCGATATCGAACAGCTGATGTCGCTGGGCGAGGAGTCCCTGACGCTCCACGATCTCGGCGGCGCGGCCCAGGCCTTCGCCCAGGTGCTGACGCTGGAGCCGGCGCATGAGCGGGCGATCGCCGGCATGGCGCGGGTCTATCTGGCCGACGGCGACGTCGATCAGGCGCGTCAGACCATCGCCATGGCCGCACCGGACTCGAAGGACGCCACGGTCCAGTCCGTCCGGGCGCAGTTGGCGCTGCTGTCCGCCGCCCCGACGGGCGCGGACGACGACCTGAAGGCGAAGGTCGCGGCCAACCCGGCCGACCACCAGGCCCGCTTCGACCTGTCGCTGGCCCAGGCCGCGTCGGGCGATCTGAAGGGAGCGGTCGACAGCCTTCTGACCATCGTCGCCGCCGACCGCGAATGGAACGAGCAGGCCGCGCGCAAACAGTTGCTGGTCGTGTTCGAGGCGGCCGGCGCGGCGTCGGACGTGGCACGGGACGGGCGTCGACGCCTGTCCTCCATCCTGTTCGCATAGGAGACGGGCGTGGCGCAGGGATATGTGAAGGCCGCCGACCTGCCGCAGGTGATCCCTGTCTTTCCCCTGCCCGGCGCGATCCTGCTGCCGCGCGGCCAGCTGCCGCTGAACATTTTCGAGCCGCGCTATCTGAACATGATCGACGACGCCATGGCCGGGGACCGGATCATCGGCATGCTCCAGCCCCAGGGCGGGCCGCAGCGTCTGCCGGGCCTGTCGCCGATCGGCTGCGCGGGTCGGATCACCAGTTTCGCCGAAACGTCAGACGGCCGCTATCTGATCACCCTGACCGGCTGCGCCCGGTTCCGGCTGGGCAGCGAGATCCCGACCCAGACGCCCTATCGCCAGATCCGCGCCGATTTCACGCCGTTCGAGGCGGATCTGAGCCCGCCGGCCGTCGATGACGTCGGCCTCGACCGCGACGGTCTGCTGGACGCCCTGCGCGCCTATCTGGAAGCGCGCAGCCTCGACATCGACTGGGACACGGCCGAGAGCGCCCCGCCCGAGGCGCTGATCAACAGCCTGTCCATGGCCCTGCCCTTCGACCCGCCCGAGAAACAGGCCCTGCTGGAAGCCGTCAGCCTGACCGACCGCTCGGGCGTCCTGACCGCCCTGCTGACCATCGACGCGGCAGTGGACGGAGACGGCGACGCGCCGTCCATGCAATAGGTGCGATCATGAGCGACGCCTTCCACACCCCGCCGTCCGTTGATCCCCGCCTGCTTGAGGTGCTGGTCTGCCCCGTCACGCGCGGCAAGCTGACCTATGATCGCGAGCGGCAGGAGCTGGTGTCAAAGGGCGCGAAACTGGCCTTCCCGATCCGCGAGGGCGTGCCGATCATGCTGCCGGAAGAGGCGCGGGCGCTGGACTAGACCGCCTCACCCCTCAACAGCCGCGGCAGATCCCCCGTCGCACCGCCCGCCTCGTGCATGAAGGCGCGGCGCAGGGGGGCGATACGGTTGACGGCGGCGATGCCGAGGGTCCTCGCCAGTCGAACCGGCGCGATGTCGTGGGAGAACAGCCGCACGAAGCCGTCAAAGCCCGCGGCCAGGGCGGCGTTGTCGAACCGCCGCCAGCGGGCGTAGCGGTCCAGCACGATCTCCGAGCCGATGTCCTCGCCCAGCCGCAGGGCCTCGACCAGCACCTCGGCAAGGGCGGCCGCGTCCTTGAGACCCATGTTCAGGCCCTGGCCGGCGACTGGATGGACCGCATGGGCCGCGTCGCCGATCAGGGCGGTGCGCGGGGCGGTCAGCTGTTGGGCCAGTTGCAGCGACAGGGGGTAGACGAAGCGCGGCCCCACCACCGTGACATCCTCGAGGAAGTCGCCGAAGCGTCGCATCAGATGGGACTGGAAGGCTTCATCGGACGCGGCCCGCAGCGCCTCGCCGCGCCGGGTCGATTCCGTCCACACCAGGCTGGCCCGGCGTTCGGTCAGCGGCAGGATGGCGAAGGGGCCCGAGGGCAGGAAATATTCATGGGCGACATTGCCGTGGTCCCGGCCGAGGGACACGGTGGCGACGACCCCGCTCTGTTCATAGCTCCAGCCGACGGTCTCGATTCCTGCGGCCGTGCGGACCGTCGACCCCCGGCCCTCGGCACCGACCGTCAGCGGGGCTTCGATCACCGAGCCGTCAACGAGGGTGACCCGCGACATCCCCGGGCCGGCCTCGACCCTGGCGACCGCCGCCGGTGCCCGCACCTCGATGCCCGCCGCCGTCACCGCTTCGGAGAGGGCGACGCGGATGCGCCGGTTCTCGACCATATAGCCCAGCGGCTCGCCGTCGGTCCGGTCGCCGATCTCGTCGGCATCGAAGCGCAGGAAGGCAGAGGACTGCGGCCGCGACGCCGCGCCCGGACGCCGGCCGTCGGTGACCAGAATCCGGTCCATCCGACAGGCGTGGGGCCGGAGGGCCGCGCCGACGCCCAGGGCGTCCAGCATGCGGAAGGTTGAAAAGGCGATGGCGGTCGAACGCCCGTCGAAGCTCGGTGCCAGCTGGACGTCAAACGGCTGGGGATCGACCAGAACCACCTTCAGCCCGCCCTGCGCCGCCGCCAGCGCAAACGTGGCCCCGGCGAGGCCGGCGCCGGCGATGATGACGTCATAACGGTCGGTCTGGCTCATGGAGGGGTTGTCGCGCCGCAAGGGCGGAACGTCCAGTGCGGCAAATGAGGTCGGTCGTCGGCTGGTAAACAGCCCCTTAACCCTCCTCGCGCGACAACAGCGGACTGTCCCGTCCGTCCGGAGTTCGTCGCCGCATGTCCGCCGCCCTCGCCATCGGCCAGCGCGCCTGGGTCAGCGCCCGCATCCTGTGGGGCGCGCCGATCACGGTGAAATTCCGCGGCGTGCTCCAGGCCCTGCTCGCCGCCCTGCTGCTGGTGGCGCTGATCTCGTGGAATCCGGCCGATCCCAGCCTGAATGCGGCCTCCGGCGCGGAACCGACCAACTGGCTGGGCCTGAACGGCGCGCTGTTCGCCGACCTGTTCATGCAGTCCCTCGGCCTGGCCGCCTGGCCGGCCGCCATCCTGCTGATCGCCTTCGGACTTGCGGCGGCCATCGGCGACGCCATCCAGCAGCGCCTGAAGCCCACGGCGCTCAAGGCGCTTGCAGCCACCGGCGGCGTTCTCGCCCTGTCGGCGGCGCTGTCGGCCCTCGCGGCACCCGCGGCCTGGCCCCTGGCCGCCGGCCTCGGCGGCCTGTGGGGCGACGCCATCGTCGGCCTGATCCGCCTGATCTGCAGCGGCCTGCGCCTGCCCGGCGCGCCCGTCATCGCCGGCCTGCTGTTCCTGCCGCTGGCCCTGTGGGGCATCGGCTACGCCGTCGGTCTGAGGTTCGCCGACCTGGCCGAGGGCCTGGCCTGGGTCCGTGGCATCCGCACGCCCGCGCCGCCGGCCCCGAAGGCCCGCCGGCCCGCCGCCGCCAAGGCCCCGCCGCGTCCCCGCCCCGCGCTGGAGCTGGACCACGGTCCCGCCGTGCTTGAGCCCTCGCCGCCGTGGGAGGCGCCGGACCCGGTGCGCGGCGCCCCCGAGCCCAAGGTCGCCGCCGCCAAGGCGCCGAAACCGCGCCGCGAGGCCGACGACAGCCAGGCCGCCTTCGACTTCGTCCGCCCCTCGACCGGCTTCGACCTGCCGCCCCTGTCAATGCTGACCAAGCCGGCCAAGCGCGTCGCCTCGGTCGATGAGGAGGCGCTGAAGCAGAACGCCAAGATGCTGGAAGGCGTGCTGCAGGAATTCGGCGTGCGCGGAGTGATCGACCAGATCCGCCCCGGCCCCGTCGTCACCCTGTACGAACTGGTGCCCGCGCCCGGCGTAAAACACGGCCGCGTCGTGGCCCTGAGCGACGACATTGCCCGCTCGATGAGCGCCCGCGCCTGCCGCATCTCGGTCGTGCCGGGCCGCAACGCCATCGGCATCGAACTGCCCAATGCCAAGCGTGAGACCGTCTATCTGCGCGACCTGCTGGCCTCGACCGAATACGACAAGCCCGCCCACCTGCTGCCCCTGGCGCTGGGCGAGACCATCGGCGGCGAACCCTATGTCGCCGATCTGGCGCGCATGCCCCACCTGCTGATCGCCGGCACCACCGGCTCAGGCAAGTCGGTCGGCGTCAACGCCATGATCCTGTCGATCCTCTACCGGCACAGCCCGGCGGAGTGCCGCTTCATCATGATCGATCCCAAGATGCTGGAGCTGTCGGTCTATGACGGCATCCCGCACCTGCTGGCCCCGGTCGTCACCGATCCGAAGAAGGCGGTCGTCGCGCTGAAATGGACCGTGCGCGAGATGGAGGACCGCTACCGGCGGATGTCCAAGCTCGGCGTGCGCAACATCGCCTCCTACAACGAGCGCGCCCGCGAGGCCGTGGCCAAGGGCGAGCATTTCGAACGCACCGTCCAGACCGGCTTCGACGAACAGGGCCGCCCGGTCTATGAATCCGAGAAGATCCGCCCCGAACCCCTGCCCTTCCTTGTCGTCGTCATGGACGAGATGGCCGACCTGATGCTGGTCGCCGGCAAGGACGTCGAGGGCGCGGTCCAGCGTCTGGCCCAGATGGCCCGCGCCGCCGGCATCCACCTGATCATGGCCACCCAGCGCCCGTCGGTCGATGTCATCACGGGCACCATCAAGGCGAACTTCCCGACCCGGATCAGCTTCCAGGTCACCTCCAAGATCGACAGCCGTACCATCCTGGGTGAACAGGGCGGCGAGCAGCTGCTGGGCCAGGGCGACATGCTCTACATGGCCGGCGGTGGCCGCATCACCCGCCTGCACGGCCCGTTCGTGACCGATCAGGAGGTCGACGAGGTCTGCAAACACCTGCGCAGCCAGGGCGAGCCCGACTATCTCGACCTGATCACCGACGATCCGGACGGCGACGGCGACGCGGCCGGGTTCGACGATGAGGGCGGCGGCTCGGGCGACGACCTCTATGATCGCGCCGTGGCCGTGGTCACCCGCGACCGCAAGGCCTCGACCAGCTACATCCAGCGCCGTCTGCAGATCGGCTACAACCGCGCCGCCTCCCTGATCGAGCGGATGGAACAGGAGGGCGTCGTCAGCCCCGCCAACCACGCCGGCAAACGGGACATCCTCGCCGGCCCGCCGCCGATGTAGGGCGGGCAACGCGAGCCGCTCCTGCTGCGTTAGGGCTCCGTCGTCGCCGCCTGAAGCTGAACAGGGCTTCATCGCAGCGCCGGAATATGGTCAGGCTCGGGCCATGCCTGCGCCTTTCCCGTTCCGCATGACGGCATGATCAACACCCATCCCGAACGGGAGAAGACCCTATGACAGTCTCGCGCCGCGCCTTTGCACTCGGAACCGCCGCTATCGCGGCCCTCGCCGCCATGCCCGCCTCCGCCCAGAGCAACCTGTCGGCAGAAGATCGCGCCGTCCTGGCCCAGGCCCAGGCCTATCTGCAGGGGCTGACGTCGGCCCAGGGCAATTTCGTCGAGACCTCGGGGGCCCAGCGCCGCGAAGGGCGTTTCTGGCTGCAACGCCCCGGCAAGATGCGGTTTGAATATACCAATCCGTCCGGCCTGCTGGTCGTGTCAGACGGTTCGAACGCCAAACGCTACGACCCGCGCCTGAATGTCTTCCGTCAGGTGCCGCTGGGCGCGACGCCGCTTTCGACCTTCCTCGCCCGCAATGTCCGCTTCGACCAAGGCGTGCGCGTCGACCGTGTGACCCGCATGGCGTCCGGAGCCTTCGCCATCATCGCCCGCGATGCGCGTCGCCCCGAGGAGGGCTCGGTCATCCTGTCCTTCGCGGGCAACCCGATCCGCCTGCACGAATGGACCATCCGCGACGCCCAGGGCGGCAGCACCCGGACCCAGCTGACCTCGCTGACCCCGGCCTCGAACCTCGCCGCCAGCCTGTTCCAGCTGCGCGATCCGACCCGTCGTCCGGGCCGGAACTGATTTCGCCTGCAGGGCGAGCACTGGTTTGACATTTTTCGTCGACCGTGGCACTTTCATCACAGGTCGGCGGGAGCCGACCTGAACCGCTACGGATTTCATCCCCTTCCCGGCGGCGAGAGACGAACCTTCCAGCGCCCGGTCCCCCCGACCGGGCGCTTTTTTGTCGGGCGACAAAGTCGCCCTGGGGGCGCTACCGCTCGCGACGCGGTCGCTCGCTGCTTGAGCGCGAGGCGTACGCGAAGCGCCAGGCCGCGTCGGGTCGAAAAGGCGGAGCCTTTTGACTGCGGCCCAACTAAAAGGGCGACATGCTTCGTATCGCCACCTGGAACATCAACTCCGTCCGCCTGCGCATCGACCAGGTCGCACGGTTCGTCTCCGAAAGCGGGACCGACGTCCTGTGCCTGCAGGAGATCAAATGCCTCGAGGACCAGTTCCCGCGCGGTGCCTTTGAGGCCATGGGGCTGCCGTACCTCAGGATCGGCGGCCAGAAGGGCTGGCACGGCGTGGCCATCGCCAGCCGAAAGCCGATCACAGAGGCGCCGGTTCTCGACGTCTGCCGCGAGAAGCACGCCCGCTGCGTCGGCGTCGTGGTCGACGGCGTCGAGGTGCAGAATTTCTACATCCCCGCCGGCGGCGACGTCGCGGACCGGGCCCTGAACCCGAAATTCGATCACAAGATGGACTTCTACGAGCGCCTCACCGCCGAAATGGCGGGGCGGGACAAACAGCGGCCGCTGGTCCTGGCCGGCGACTTCAACATCGCGCCGGGCGAGAACGACGTCTGGAACCACCGCTATATGTCGAAGATCGTCAGCCACACGCCTGTGGAGGTCGAGACCCTGCGCCGGCTGCAGGCCGCCGGCGGCTTCGCCGATGTGGTCCGGGACCAGATCCCCGAGCCGACCAAACTGGCCAGCTGGTGGAGCTATCGCGCCGCCGACTTCCGCAAATCCAACCGCGGCCTGCGGCTCGACCACCTGTGGACCTCGCCGGGCCTGACCCCGGCCGTGAAGGCTGGCAGCGCCCGCATCCACGACACCGTCCGCGAATGGACCCAGCCCAGCGACCACGCACCGGTGACCATGGATCTGGAGGTCTAGGTCACGGCTGAAGCCGGTACCCGCCCGCGTCCGTCAGCAGCAGCCGCGCCTGGCCCGGCTCGGGCTCGATCTTCTGGCGCAGGCGGTAGATGTGGGTTTCCAGTGTGTGGGTAGTAACCCCGGCGTTGTAGCCCCAGACCTCGGTCAGCAGCTCCTCGCGCGACACGGCCTTGGCCCCGGCGCGGTAGAGGTATTTGAGGATGTTGGTTTCCTTTTCGGTCAGGCGGACCTTCTTCGCCTTGTCGTCGATCAGGACCTTGGCGGCCGGACGGAACTCATAGGGGCCGATGCGGAAGACGGCGTCCTCGGACTGCTCGTGGCTGCGCAGGTGGGCGCGGATGCGGGCCAGCAGGACGGCGAAGCGGAAGGGCTTGGTGACATAGTCATTGGCCCCCGACTCCAGCCCGAGGACGGTGTCGGAATCCGAGGACTGGCCGGTCAGCATGATGATCGGGGTGGAGACGCCGTCCTTGCGCAGCAGGCGGCAGGCCTCGCGGCCGTCCATATCAGGCAAGTCGACGTCCAGCAGGATCAGATCGGCGCGGACCTCGCGGCCCATCCGCACGCCCTCGGCCGCCGTCGAGGCCTGGACCGGGCGGAAGGCCTCGTGCAACGCCAGCTGTTCGGCCAGGGCCTCGCGCAGGTCGTCGTCGTCGTCGATGATCAATATGGTCTTGGGCGTGGGCATGGGTACCAGAATGGCGAGCGTCGGCGGTTCCGCCAAGGGTTGGACCGCAAGCGGTGCGGTTTTCAGTCCCTAGAGGGTGTTTCGGGGGCTTTTCGTTCCCCGAAGAGCGACGATCCGACGCGCACATGGGTCGCGCCGAAGCGGATCGCGGTCTCATAGTCGCCGCTCATCCCCATCGAGAGGGTCTCCAGTCCGTGCCGGCGGGCGATCTTGCGCAGCAGGGCGAAATGCGGGCCGGGGGCCTCGTCGGCCGGCGGGATGCACATCAGGCCCTCGACAATCAGACCCGCGGCCCGGGCGTGGTCGAGAAGCGCCGCTACCTCGCCCGGCAGGACGCCGGCCTTCTGCGGTTCGGCACCGGTGTTGACCTGGATCAGGACGCGCACAGGCTTGCCGGTGCGCGCGCCGGCGGCGGCGAGGGCGTCCGCCAGCTTCGGCCGGTCGAGAGTCTCGATGACATCGAACAGGGCGACGGCGTCGGTGGCCTTGTTCGACTGCAGCGGCCCGATCAGCCTGAGCTCAAGGCCCGCGATCCCGTCCCGGCGGTCGGTCCAGCGGGCCTGGGCTTCCTGCACCCGGCTTTCCCCGAAGACCCGCTGGCCCGCGGCGAGCGCCGCATCGATGGCTTCGGGAGGCTGCGTCTTGGACACGGCCGTCAGGATTACGCCGCCCTCGGCGGGGCCAGCGGCCCGGCAAGTGGCCGCGATGCGCAGCCGGATGGCTTCAAGCCGCGCAGCGACGGTGCTGGACGGCGGAACGGGTTCGGGAGATGAGGAGGTCATGAACCGGGCGGACGCCGAAATCCTGTGGGAAGCCGCCAGCGTCCTCGCACGGGACGCGGCCAAAGTCAGCCGGGCACGCCGTCGCGCCGGTCCGGAGCTGCCGCCCCTCCTCTTCTTCACCGATCCGGAGCGGACGCCGCGGCCGTGGGAGACGGCGGCGCGATTGCCGGCGGGGTGCGGCGTGGTGTTCCGGCATTTCGGCCGGGTCGACGCCCTCGCGACGGCGCAGCGCTTGCGCGACGCCACGCTGGAACGCGGTGGAAGACTGTTGATCGGACTCGACGCGGCGCTGGCCGAGGCGGTCGGGGCCGACGGCGTCCACCTGCCGGAGCGGGCGCTGGATCAGGCGGCGGCCCTGGCGACCGCCCGGCCGGACTGGATCATCACCGGTGCGGCGCATTCCCGCGCAAGGCTGGAAACGCCCGGACTGGACGCCCTTGTCGTGTCGCCGGTGTTCCCGGCCGGTGGCGCTTCCGCGGCCCGGCCGGCACTCGGCCTGCAAACCCTGGGAGAGTGGGTCGAGGCCGCGCCCTGCCCGATCTACGCCCTCGGCGGGATCGACAGCGGCAATGCGCTGAGCCTTGTCCGCTCAGGCGCGTGTGGAATTGCGGGCGTGTCGGCGATCCGGTCGGCGTTCGGGCCGGACTAGAAGCGGAAGATCGATTCCAGCCGGAAACGGGGTGCAGCGCGGCGGTCGGTCTGGGGCGCGCGCGCCGGATCGCTCTCGGGTTCGGCCAGGCCCGCGGCGGCACCCACGCGAAGACGCGGGTTGACGCGGTAATAGGCGCCGGCCTCGACGTCGCCGAGATTGCTTTCACGGCCGACGGGCTGGCTGAGGTTCAGGTCGAGCCCCCAGCGGCCACGCTCGGTGAAACGCAGGCGGGATGAGCCGGGCTGGGCCGCGGCAGCGCGGGCAGCCTGGGCGTCGGTCAGGGAGACGGCGGGCGCACGGGCGCGCGCAGACGCACCGGCGGCCTGGGCCGAGGCGACGTCGGCCATGGCCAGGAGCGTGAGCCCCGCGGCCAGTCCGGCGATCTGAGCGCCTGTCTTGCGCGACATTTTGCGCATGTCCTGCCCTTCACATCACGACGAGACGTCGCGATCACCATCAGTAAGACACCGCTGGCCAACCCGGTCAACGAAACGACGCCCCTGCAACCGGGTTCCGTGCGACTCTGGAAGACTCCTGTGGCGCGAGCGTCACGCGAATCCTTCGCCAGAGAGCCGTCATGGCCGTCCGGGGCCGACGGGTGATCGCTCGAATGCGTCTTCGCCTTGTCATAGCCCCTTTTCGCCGTGTTATAGAGCGACGCTTCGGCTCGGACCGTATCCGGCAGAGCCAGCGCGTGCGCCGGAACCGGTCCGCTGCACGTCATGACCGTATGGAGAAGTCTCGATGGTGCTGGTTCGCGGCGCGACGTTCGCCCTGATCACCTCGTGCGTCCTGCTGGGCAGCTGCTCCGGCACCCGCCCGTTCGGCCCGACCGTGGGTGAGGTTTTCAGCGGCATGGGCAGTGCGCAGGCTGCGGCGGATGCGCAGACGGGTATCGGCGTCAACGCCTTCCTGTGGCGCGCCACGCTCGACACGCTGAGCTTCATGCCCCTCGCCAATGCCGATCCCTGGGGCGGCGTCATCAACTACGGCTGGTACATCGACCCGCAGACCCCGAACGAGCGCTTCAAGGCGACCGTCTTCATCCTCGACCGCCGCCTGCGCGCCGACGCCCTGAACGTCAGCATCACCAAACAGGTCCTGCGCCCCGGCTGCACGCCCAACCCGGCCGACGCCGACGCCGAAGTCGACACCGCCGGCTGCTGGACCGGCGCCCGCGTCGCGGCCCAGACCGAAACCGATCTGGAAAACGCCATCCTGACCAAGGCGCGCCAGCTCAACCTTTCCAACGCCGGCTGATCACCCTCCCCATCGACTAGCCTCCGTCGGGCCTGTTCCTGAAGGAGCAGCCTGAAAGACTCCCGTGGCCAAGACCCCGGTTCGCTACGAACCCAAGACCGCCGAACCCCGCCAGCAGGCCCGCTGGGCGGCCGCCGACGCCTTCCGCATGCCGACCGAAGGCACCGGACGGCCGAAATACTATGTGCTGGAGATGTTTCCCTATCCGTCAGGGGCCATCCACATGGGCCACGCCCGCAACTACGTCATGGGCGACGTGGTGGCGCGGTCGAAGCGGGCGCAGGGGTTCGATGTCCTGCACCCGATGGGCTGGGACGCCTTCGGACTTCCGGCCGAAAACGCGGCGATCGAGCGCGGCATCCATCCCGGCGACTGGACCTGGTCCAACATCGCCGCCATGCGCGAACAGCTGAAGCTGCTCGGCCTGTCGCTGGACTGGTCGCGCGAGTTCGCCACCTGCGACCCGGCCTATTACGGCAAGCAGCAGGCCTGGTTCCTGGAACTGCTCAAGCGCGGTCTGGTCTATCGCAAGGACTCGGTGGTCAACTGGGATCCGGTCGACAACACCGTCCTGGCCAATGAGCAGGTCGTCGACGGCCGCGGCTGGCGCTCCGGTGCCGTGGTCGAGAAGCGCAAGCTGAACCAGTGGTTCCTGCGCATCACCGACTATGCCGACGACCTGATCGAAGGCCTCAAGGAGCTGGAAGGCCGCTGGCCCGACAAGGTCCGGCTGATGCAGGAGAACTGGATCGGCAAGAGCCGCGGCGCGACCCTCTGGTGGGATATCGCCGAGGCCCCGGCCTTCCTGCCGACGTCCGCGCCGGGCGAACCCAACCATGCGCGGGATCCGGTCGAGGTCTACACCACCCGGCCCGACACCCTGTTCGGTGCCAGCTTCCTGGCGCTGGCCCCGGATCATCCCCTGACCCGCGCCATCGCGGCCCACCAGCCCGCCGTGGCGGACTTCGTGGCGGCCTGCGCCCGCTCCGGGACCAGCGAGGCGGATATCGAGAAGGCCGAGAAGCTGGGCGTCGATCTGGGCATCCGGGTGCGCCACCCGTTCGACCCTGACCGCACCGTGCCGGTCTGGGCGGCCAATTTCGTGCTTTCAGGATACGGCTCGGGCGCCATCTTCGGCTGCCCTGCCCACGACCAGCGCGATCTGGACTTCGCCCGGAAATACGGTCTTCCGGTCGTCCCGGTTGTGCGACCCGATGGCGCAGAAGATGATTTCAGCGTCGAAACAGAGGCTTACGTCGGCCCCGGCCGTCTGTTCAACTCCGACTTCATGGACGGAATGGAGGTGGAGGCCGCCAAGGCCGCCGCCATCGCCCGCCTCGAGGCGTCGGAGCATGGCCAGGGGGCGACCATCTATCGCCTGCGCGACTGGGGCGTGAGCCGCCAGCGCTACTGGGGATGTCCCATCCCCGTGATCCACTGCGACGCCTGCGGCCCCGTCGGCGTTCCGGCCGATCAGCTGCCCGTCGAGCTGCCGAAGGACGTGACCTTCGACACGCCGGGCAATCCGCTGGATCGCCACCCGAGCTGGAAGCACGTCGCCTGCCCGTCCTGCGGCGGCAAGGCCGTGCGCGAGACCGACACCCTCGACACCTTCGTCGACTCCAGCTGGTATTTCGCCCGCTTCACCGATCCGACGGCAGCAGAGCCGATCTCGCGCGCCGCGGCCGACAAATGGCTGCCGGTCGACCAGTATATCGGCGGGGTCGAGCACGCGGTCCTGCACCTGCTCTACGCCCGTTTCATCAGCCGCGCCCTGTCGGACGCCGGCCTGATGTCGGTCAAGGAGCCCTTCGCCGGCCTGTTCACCCAGGGGATGGTGGTCCACGAGACCTACCGCCGCGCCGACGGCGCCTGGGTCGAGCCCACGGATGTCGATCTGACCAATGACGCGGGCCAACGCTCGGCCCGACAACTCTCGACCGGCGAAACGCTGACGATCGGCGACATCGAGAAGATGTCCAAGTCGAAGAAGAACGTCGTCGCCCCGCAGGAGATCGTCGACACCTATGGCGTGGACGCGGGCCGGCTGTTCGTCCTGTCCGACAGTCCGCCCGAGCGCGACGTGCAATGGACGCCCGGCGGCGTCGAGGGCGCGGCCCGCTTCGTCCAGCGCGTCTGGACCGAGGTCGACGGCTTCGACCCGGACGCCCCCGCCCATGAGTCGGACGCCGCCCTGATCCGCGAGACCCACAAGGCCATCAAGGCGGTTTCGGAAGGCGTCAGCGGCTTCCGCTTCAACTCCGCCATCGCCAAGCTCTACGCCTTCGTCGCCGTCGTGCGCGATCACGGTACTGCGGGGGCCGCCGCCCGCCGTCAGGCCCTGTCGGCCCTGGTCCGGCTGGTCGCCCCCTTCACCCCCCACCTCGCCGAGGAGTGCTGGACGCGGCTCGGCGAAGAGGGGATGGTGCTGGACGCGCCCTGGCCGGAATTCGACCCGGCGCTGGCGGCCGACGACGAGGTGACCCTGCCCATCCAGGTCAACGGCAAGCGCCGCGGCGAGATCCGCGTCGCCCGCGGGCTGGAGCCGGCGGAGGTCGAGGCCATCGTCATGGCGGACGCAGATGTGCAGGCGCGGCTGGAGGGTCAGACGGTGAGGAAGATCGTGGTGGTCAAGGATCGCATCGTCAATCTGGTGGTCGGCTGATGCGCCGCCTCGCCCTGGCGGCTGTCGCGCTTGTGGGACTGGCGGGTTGCGGCTTCACGCCCCTGTACGGCGAGACCGCTGTGGGCTCGTCCCTGTCGCGCATCGCCGTGACCACCCAGGACGACCGGCTTGGCTATCGGGTGCGCGAGCAGCTCGAGGACGCGCTGGGTCGCGACGGTGCCCAGGCACCACTCTGGCGGCTGGAGACCACGCTCAAACAGTCGCGCCGTCCGCTGGGCCGGCGCATCGACGACACCGCAACCCGCTATGAGCTGACCGTCCGCGGCACCTGGACCCTGACCCCGGCCAATGGCGGGCCCGCCGTCACCGGCGTCGAGACCGTCACCACCACCTATGCCGCCGCCGATCAGCCCTTCGCCGCCATCGCGGCCCAGCAGGATGGCGAAGAACGCGCCGCTGCCGAACTGGCCCGCCTGATCCGGCTCGACCTGATGCGGGCCCTGGCGGACCAGTGACGGCATGATTCTGGCCAAACGCCCCGAGGTCGACCGCTTCCTCAAGGCACCGGACCGGGGCGTGCGCGCCGCCGTCATCCACGGCAAGGACCGGTCGGGCGTCGGCGAGCGCGCAGAGATCCTGTGCAAGGCGATCACGCCGGATCTCAACGACCCCTTCAACGTCACCCTGCTGACCGACAGCGACATCGACGGCGACGAGGCCCGGCTGGAAGAGGCCCTGACCGCCCTGTCGATGATCGGCGGGCGGCGTCTGGTGCGCGTCCGGCTCGGCTCGGAAAAGGCCTCGATCGACAAGCTGCTGGCCGCCGCGCTCAAGGTTCACGCCGAGGGCGGCTACAATCCCGACGCCATGCTGGTGATCGAGGCCGGCGCGCTCGGCCGTGACTCCGCCCTGCGCAAGGCGGCGGAAGCGTCACAGGGTGCCGTTGGCATCGCCTGCTATGAGGACGAAACCGGCGACGTGGCCCGGATGACGCGCGAGGCCCTGGCCGCCGACAAGGTCGGGCTGACCGGCGACGCCCTCGACCGGTTCGTCAGCCGCCTGCCCCGCGAACGCGGCCTGATGCGGCAGGAGATCGAACGTCTGGCCCTCTATATCGGCCCGGGCTCCGGCAAGACCATCGATGTGGAAGAGCTCGAGCGGCATCTGGGCGTCGAGGCCGACGCCTCCCTGCAGGATGCGGCGCTCCAGGCCTTCGGCGGCCGCCCCGCCCCGGCCCAATCCGGATTTAGACGCGCCCTGGCCGAAGGGGAATCGCCTGTCATGGCGGTGAGACAAGCGTCAATCCACCTCGGCAAGCTGCGGCGCATCAATGTGCTTCAGGCCAATGGCGCCGGGGCCAAGGAGGCGGCCAAGTCGGCAGGCGTGTTCTGGAAACAGGAGGCCGAAATGCTGCGCCAAGCCCGTAGCTGGCGGCTTGAGGACCTCGATCGGGTGCTGGACAGCGTCAACACCGCCGATGTGGCGACCAAGACGACCGGCTCACCCGACCAGCTGATCGCCGAACGCCTTCTGCTGGAAATCTCCGCGCGCGCGAGACGGCTCGGGCTTTAAGAGCGCCTGCCGCGCTTCGCGCGACTTGAGGCGAACTCAGCCGCGCTTCGACGCCTTGCGGAAAGCGGGTTTGGCGAGGGCCGCGCTGCGGGCCTGCTGGGCCTTTTCCTCGGCGCGCGCGGAGCCCTGAACCCCGCCATGCGAGGGGCCCCCGCTCGCCTTCTTGGCGGCGAGCGCGCGTTTCATGGCTTCGGCGGTCGGGTTGGAAGGCTTGTCGGTCATCCGATCAACCTAGCACGGACCGGCTTCAGCCGCGCATCAATCGACGGCACAGGTCATCGAGCTGCTCCAGCGTGCCGTAGCTGATGGTCAGCTCGCCCTTGCCGCCCCGATCGGCCAGCTGGACCTTGAGCCCGAGGGCGTCGGCCAGATCCTGTTCCAGCGCCGCGACATCGGCCGAGCCGTCACCGCCCGGGGACGTCGCGCCGGGCTTGCGGGCCCTGGGCCCGTCGGCGGCGCGGCGGGCGAGCGCCTCGGCCTGACGGACGTTCAGCCCCTCGGCCACGATCTGGTCGGCGAGCGCGGCCGGGTTGGGCGCCGTGATCAGGGCACGGGCGTGGCCGGCGCTGAGCTTGCCGGCGCGGACATGCTGCAGCACCTCCTCGGGCAGCTGCAGCAGACGCAGGGTGTTGGCCACATGGCTGCGGCTCTTGCCGACGACACCGGCGACCGCGTCCTGGGTGCGGCCGAACCGCTCCATCAGCAGCCGATAGGCGTCGGCCTCTTCCAGCGGATTGAGGTCGGCGCGCTGGACGTTCTCGATGATGGCGACCTCGAACACCGCCACATCGTCCATCTCCTTGACGATGATCGGGGCCTCGGTGAGCCGGGCCATCTGCGCCGCGCGCCAGCGGCGCTCGCCAGCGATGATCTGCCAGACGCCGTCTTCCTTCGGATGGGTCCGGACGAGGATGGGCTGAAGCACGCCCTTGTCGCGGATCGAGGCGGCCAGTTCCTCAAGGTCGTCGCGGTCGAAGATCTTGCGCGGTTGATCGGGGTTGGGCTTGAGGCTTTCGATGGGCGCCATCTGGACGCCGGCCGGCGCGGCCGCGCCATCGACCGGCGCACTCTCGGCGACCTGTTCTCCGAGAAGGGCGGAGAGACCCCGGCCGAGACCGCGCTGACGTTCGCTCAACTGACTGGTTCCGTTCTTCTGTTCGTTCTCACGCGGCCTGGAGCCGGCGTGACTTTTCGCGCGCCACGACCTCGCGAGCCAGACGCAGATAGGCCTGGCTGCCCGCGCATTTCAGGTCGTAGATCAGGGCGGGCTTGCCAAACGAGGGTGCCTCGGCGACCCGGACGTTCCGCGGGATCACGGCCTCATAGACCTTGTCGCCGAAATGGCTGCGGACATCCGCCGCCACCTGGCCCGACAGGGCGCTGCGCCGGTCGTACATGGTCAGGACCAGACCCTGGATCTCCAGCGTGGGGTTCAGGCTCTGCCGGACCATCTCGATGGTCTTCATCAGCTGGGTCAGGCCCTCAAGGGCGAAGAACTCACACTGCAACGGCACCAGAACGGCGTCGGCGGCGGCCATGGCATTGAGCGTCAGCAGGTTGAGCGAAGGCGGGCAGTCGATCAGGACATAGTCATACCGGGTCTGACCGTCGGCCCCCTGCCCCTGCAGCGCATCGCGCAGGCGGAAGGAGCGGCGATCGGCCTGGCTCAGTTCGATCTCGACGCCGGACATATCGGCATCGGCGGGCACGATATGGAGGCCGGGCACGGTCGTCGGCACGGCGGAGTCATCGACCGAACGCCCGTCCACGATGACGTCATAGATGGTGACCCGGCGTGTTTCACGTGGAACACCCAGGCCCGTGGACGCATTGCCCTGCGGGTCCATGTCGACGATGAGCACCTTCTCGCCGATCGCGGCCAGGGCCGTGCCGAGGTTGATCGCCGTGGTGGTCTTGCCCACCCCGCCCTTCTGATTGGAGACCGCGAGGACGCGGGTCTTACCGGACTTGGACACGTCGGAGACTCCGGACGGAAACGATACGGCCGCGCGGATCGCTGCGCGAGACGGAGAGGGCGCTGTCGAAATGCCAGACCTTGCGGGCCTCGATCAACTCAGCCTCGGCCTTTTCCCCCTTGAGAAACAGCCCCTGTGCGCCGCGCTGTAGATAAGGCTGTGCATAGCCCAGCAGCCGGTCCATCGGTGCCAGGGCGCGGGCCGTGACGACATCGACCTTGATGCGCTGTTCCTCCGCCCGGCCGTTGACCACGGTGGCGCGAAGCGACAGGGCGTCAACCACCTCCTGCAGGAACCGGCATCGTTTGCCGAGACTGTCGACCAGCCAGACATGGCTGTCGGCCCGGTCCTTGAGCAGGATGGCGAGGACCAGACCGGGGAAGCCGGCGCCGGCCCCGAGGTCCGCCCAGGTCGCCGCCTCCGGGGCGAGGTCGAGCAGCTGGGCAGAGTCGAAGATGTGCCGGTTCCAGACGTCCGGCAGGGTGTCGGGCCCGATCAGGTTCATGACGGCATTGGCGGCGGTCAGCCGCTCGATCAGGGTTTCGAGATCGGCCATCTGGGCTGGCGTGGCCGCACGCAGGCTCTGGAATTGTGCGGCGTCGGGATGGGTGCTCACGCCGAAACCCTCGACTTCTTCACATGCGACAGAAGGGCCGTCAGGGCACCGGGGGTCATCCCCTCGATGCGGCCGGCCTGCCCCAGGGTGCGCGGCTGGATCAGGGTCAGCTTCTCGCGGACCTCGTTGGAGAGGCTGCCGATGGCGGCGTAGTCGAGGTCCACGGGCAGGGCGAGCGCCTCTTCGTGCCGCAGCGCCGCGGCGTCCGAGGCCTGGCGGTCGAGGTAGCCCGCATAGCCGGCGTCAATTTCGACCTGCTGGCGGACCTGGGCAGACCAGTCCGCGATCTCCGGGCGGATCGACCGGAAGGTTTCGAGGGTCACACCGGGGAAGGCCAGAAGGTCACGGATCGAGCGACGCTGGCCGTCGGCGTTGACGTGGATTCCAAGCGCCGCGGCCTCCTTGGGCGTGAACGCTGTTTCACGTGAAACAGACGCCGCCACAGCCAGCTGCGCCGCCTTCTCCGCGAAGGCCTTGGCCCGATGTCCGGAGACGAGTCCGCTGTTGATTGCCAGCGGGGTCAACCGTTGATCGGCGTTGTCGGCGCGCAGGGTCAAGCGATATTCGGCCCGGCTGGTGAACATCCGGTAGGGCTCGGTCACACCCCGTGTGACCAGGTCGTCGACCATGACGCCGATATAGGCCTGGTCGCGGCCGAGGATGATCGGATCGGACGCGGCGGCGGCGCGGGCGGCGTTCAGCCCGGCGAGCAACCCCTGGGCCCCCGCCTCCTCATAGCCTGTGGTGCCGTTGATCTGGCCGGCCAGATACAGGCCGGGACGCTTCTTGACCTCCAGCGCCGGGGTCAGTTCGCGCGGATCGACATAGTCGTATTCGATCGCATAGCCGAACCGGAACACCTCGACCGACTCCAGGCCGGGAATGGTGCGCAGGAAGGCGGCCTGGGTGGCGTCCGACACCGAGGTCGAAATGCCGTTCGGGTAGACGGTCGGATCGTCCAGTCCCTCGGGCTCAAGGAAGATCTGGTGCGAGGTCTTGTCGGCGAACCGGACCACCTTGTCCTCGATCGAGGGGCAGTAGCGGGGCCCCCGACCCGAGAGATGACCGCCATAGACCGCGCTGTCGCCGAGGTTGTCGGCGATGATCCGGTGGGTCGCCTCGGTCGTATGGGTCACGCCGCAAGCGATCTGCGGCACGTCGATCCGGTCGGTCAGGAAGCTGAACGGCACCGGCTCGGCGTCTGCCTGCTGCATCTCCAGTCGGTCCCAGCCGATGGTTCGGCCATCCAGCCGGGCGGGGGTACCGGTCTTGAGCCGGCCCATCTGCAGGCCGGCGCCATAGAGGTCTGCGGCGAGACCGGTCGAGGGCGCTTCGCCGTGTCGCCCGGCGGGGATGCGCTGGTCACCCTTGTGAATGACGCCGTTCAGGAAGGTCCCCGTGGTCAGGACGACGGCGGCCGCACGGACCTCGGTCCCCTCCCCGGTGACCACGCCGATGACGCGCTCACCGTCCAGCATCAGCCGCTCGGCCGTGCCCGCCATCAGCGTGAGATTGGGCGTCTGCGCCAGCTCGGCCTGCATGGCTTCTCGATACAGGCGGCGATCGATCTGGCTGCGCGGACCCTGGACCGCCGCGCCCTTCGACCGGTTGAGCAGGCGAAACTGGATCCCGGCTTGGTCGCCGAGCCGGGCCATCAGCCCGTCCATGGCATCGATCTCGCGCACCAGATGGCCCTTGCCCAGGCCGCCGATGGCCGGGTTGCAGGACATTTCACCAATGGTCTCCAGTTTCTGCGTCAGGAGGACCGTGCGCGCACCCGTGCGCGCGGACGCCGCTGCGGCCTCGCAGCCGGCGTGACCGCCGCCGATGACAATGACGTCGAAACCCTTCATGGGCGGGCACATAGGGCAAAACCGGCCCAACCGCCACCTTGGCCGGACGTCTGTTTCACGTGAAACGGCTCACTTGCCGATGCAGAAGGTCGAGAAGACCTCGCCGAGAATATCCTCAACGCCAATCGCGCCCGTGACCCGGGCCAGGGCATCGGCCGCCCGGCGCAGGTCGTCGCCGGCCATTTCGGGTGCCACCTCGAGCGCCGCCCGCCCCGCCTCGGCCGCCGCCAGGGCTTCGGCCAGACGACGGCGATGTCTCTCGCGCGTGACAGCCGGAAAATCCGCGCCGGAAAGGTCCCGGGCGAGCCGCGCGGCGATCCAGTCGTGGAGGTCCGCCAGTCCCAGCCCGGTCGTGGTGCTGATCGACAGGGTTTCGTACCCGTCCACCGACGGGGCCACGCCCAGATCGGCCTTGGTCAGGACCAGCAGATCGCCGGGACGCGCGAAACCCGCGGCGTCGCCTTCGGCGTCATCGGGGCCGCGGACCCACAGCCGAAGGTCGGCCGCTTCAGCCCGCGCCCGGGCCCGGCGGACCCCCTCGGCCTCGACCGGATCGGTGCTGTCGCGCAGTCCGGCGGTGTCGGACAGGGTCACGGCATAGCCGCCGATGATCAGGTCGGCGTCGAGCACATCGCGCGTCGTCCCGGCGATCGCAGTGACGATGGCGGCCTCACGGGCGACGAGGGCGTTGAACAGCGACGACTTGCCGGCATTGGTCTCGCCAATCAGGACGATGCGATAGCCCTCCCGCACCCGTTCGCCGCGGCGGGCGTCCGCAAGGGCGGCCTTGAGGTCCGCGATCAGGCGATCGAGCACCGGTCCGGCGGACCGCGCGAGATTGTCGGGGACCTCCTCATCCGGGAAATCGATTTCGGCCTCGACCAGGGCGAGGGCGGTCAGGAGGTCACGGCGGAACCCGGCATAGGCCTGGCTCAAAGCCCCGTCGAGCTGACCGAGGGCCTGACTGGCCTGGGCCGCGGTCTCGGCGTCGATCAGATCGGCAACCGCCTCGGCCTGGGCGAGGTCCATGCGGCCGTTCCCGAAGGCCCGGCGGGTGAACTCACCCGGATCCGCGGGGCGCAGGCCGAGGGAGACAAGGGCCTCACTCGCCGCCTCGACCACGGCACGGCCGCCGTGCAGGTGAAGTTCGGCGCAGTCCTCGCCGGTGTAGGAGTTCGGTGCCGGGAAGCGGAGGACGAGCGCCTGGTCGATGGACCGGCCATCGCGGATGAGGGCCCGGAGCGCGGCGTATCGCGTCTTGAGCCCGCCGGCACCGAGCGCGGTCAGGGCAGCCTCAGTCCCCGGCCCGGACAGGCGCAGAATGGCGATCGCCCCGCGACCCGGCGGGGTGGCGAGGGCGAAAATGGTGTCAGTCATCTCAAGCCGTCTCCTCCCCCTTTATGGGGGAGGTGGCACGCCGCCCTTGCGGCGTGACGGAGGGAGTCCCCTGGAAGTGGGCGTCGTCGGAACGCCTCCGGCGTCCATCCTTCACGGCTTGACGGCCGCTTCCATCAGTTTGCGGAACTGGTCTTGGGCCTGCATGCCGAAACTGGTCCAGGTCTTCATCAGTTCGTCGGGCTGCATGGCCGTGATGTTCTCGTCCATGCGGCGCTTCATCTCGGCGACGAGATGATCGTTCAGCGGCTCGACATTGGGCAGGCCGAGAAAGGCGCGCGCCTCCTCCGGTGTGCATTCGACCTCGACATTGACCTTCATCGCGCCACTCCTTTTGCCCTAACGCCCTGCGCGCGGCGCCGGGCTGCTTGAGGGTGTTTCACGTGAAACAGCGGCCATACCGCCGTCAGGTGTTCATCGACTGGAAGAAGTCCGCATTGTTCTTCGACTGACGCAGCTTGTCGATCAGGAACTCGATCGCATCCTGCGGGCCCATCGGGTTGAGGATGCGGCGCAGGACATAGGTCTTGGCCAGCTGATCCTTCGGCGTGGTGAGCTCTTCCTTGCGGGTGCCCGACTTGAGCACGTCGATGGCCGGGAAGATGCGCTTGTCGGCGACCTTGCGGTCGAGGACGATTTCCGAGTTACCCGTGCCCTTGAACTCTTCGAAGATGACCTCGTCCATCCGCGAGCCCGTATCGATCAGGGCGGTGGCGATGATGGTCAGCGAGCCCCCCTGCTCGACGTTCCGCGCCGCGCCGAAGAACCGCTTCGGCCGCTGCAGGGCGTTGGCGTCCACACCGCCGGTCAGGACCTTGCCCGACGACGGGACGGTGGCGTTGTAGGCGCGGCCGAGGCGGGTGATGGAGTCGAGCAGGATGACGACATCCTTCTTGTGCTCGACCAGGCGTTTGGCCTTTTCGATCACCATTTCGGCGACGGCGACGTGACGGGTGGCCGGCTCGTCGAAGGTCGAGGCGATGACCTCGCCCTTCACCGTGCGCTGCATGTCGGTCACTTCTTCCGGGCGCTCGTCGATCAGCAGGACGATGAGGAAGACCTCGGGGTGGTTCTTCTCGATCGACTTGGCGATGTTCTGCAGCATGACCGTCTTGCCGACGCGCGGCGGGGCGACGATCAGGCAGCGCTGGCCCTTGCCGAGCGGGGCAACGATGTCGATGACCCGGCCCGAGCGATCCTTCAGTGTCGGGTCCTGGATTTCCATGTGCAGCCGCTCTTCGGGATAGAGCGGGGTCAGGTTGTCGAACAGGACCTTGGTCTTGACCGTCTCGGGGTCCTCGAAATTGATCGTGTCGACCTTGAGCAGGGCGAAATAACGCTCGCCCTCGCGCGGGCCGCGGACGGCGCCGTGAATGGTGTCGCCCGAGCGCAGGCCGAAGCGGCGGATCTGCGACGGCGAGACGTAGACATCGTCCGGACCCGGAAGATAATTGACGTCCGGGCTGCGCAGGAAGCCGAAGCCGTCGGGCAGGATCTCGAGCACGCCGTCGGCGATGATCTCGACTTCCTCGTCGGCGAGGGTCTTCAGGATGGCGAACAGCAGGTCCTGTTTGCGCAGGTTGCCGGCGTTCTCGATCTCGAGGCTTTCGGCGAAGGCGACCAGGTCTTCCGGCGTCTTCTCGTTCAGTTCCTGCAGGGTGATGCGGCCATTGGGAACGATCGGCTCACCGTCGTCGTCGTCATCGCCGTGCTCCTGATCGACCATGGGCAGGTCGGCCGCGGCCATTTCATTGCCGGCCTCGGGCGCTTCGGCCTCGGCGGTCATTTCAGTTTCGGGCGTGTCAGTAGCGTCGGTCATGGCGTGCAATCAAAAGCATCGCCGCGAGACAGGGCGTCGCGCGGGCGGAAAAGTTCAGCAATGTCTGGCCTTGCGGCCGGGTGGGAAGGCGACGGGTCGTCCCGGCGAGATCGGCGGGCGTCGCAGAGAGTGGGACCGCCCCAGACTCCTGCAGGGCGGTTCGCCTGAGCGAAACCACGCACGGCCGCTGAGGTCAAGCGGTGCGGCTCAGCCGAAGGTCCACTGGGTCGTGACAGAGAGCACCATCACGACGGCGATGACGAACGGGATCTCGTTGGTCATGCGCCAGAATTTGCCCGACCGGGTCGAGGTCCCGGCCTGGACGCGCTTGAGCTCGCCGGCGAGGAAGCCGTGCCAGCCGCTGAGGGCGATGACGCCGGCCAGTTTGGCGACCATCCACGGCTGGGCGAGGAAACCCCAGCCCTCGCCGTATTCGAAGACGTGGATGCCGATCATCCAGACACCGAAGATCCAGGCGGCGATCATCGACGGATTGATGATGATCTTCAGCAGCCGGTGCTGCCAGGTCCGCAGCAGGTCCCGCATCTCCGACCGCAAAGGTTCGGCCTTGCCCGCCTGCTCAGCATCATAGGCGTAGAGGCGCGGCAGGAAGAGCATGCCGGCCATCCAGGCGATCACCGCCAGGATATGCAGGCCGCGCACGATCTCGAAGGTCATGCCGCCCTCCGCGCGCAGGTGCGGGGACAAGCCTTCCAGTCCGACCGGCAACCGGGACCGTAGGGTGCCGTTCCGGTCCGCGACAGGGCCTCGACCACGGCGTCCGCCAGCGTCCTGATGAAGGGCGCGGCCACGCCGACTGCGGGGCTGCGCAGATAGGGTGCCACGCCCAGTTCGTGGGCGAGTTCGGCGTATTCAATGTCCAGCTCGACCAGGGTCTCGATATGCTCCGAGACGAAGGCCACGGGCGCCACGACCACCCCGACCCCGTCACGCGCGGCCTGGGCGATGGCGTCCGGGGTCGACGGCCCCAGCCATTTCATCGGCCCGACCCGGCTCTGGTAGCAGATGGTCCAGGCGCCCTCGGCCAGTCCAGCCCTGGCGGCGATCGCAGCGCAGGTCGCCTCGATCTGCGCCTGATAGGGATCGCCCTTCTTCGTGACCAGGCTCTCCGGGATGCCGTGGGCCGAGAACAGCACCCGCACCGGCCGGTCGCCGGCCTCGGCCAGTTTCGCGCGCACGCTGTCAGCCTGGGCCTCGATCCAGCCCGGTGCCTCGGGGTAGCAGCAGACCGTCCGGCTGACGCCCGATCCCGCATAGACCTCGGCCCAGCGCTTGAGCGAGGACTCCGTCGTTGTGGTCGAGAACTGGGGATACAGCGGCAGCAGGACGATCTCGTCCGGGCCGAAGGCCGCCACATCCACCGCGGTTTCCTCAGACAGCGGTCCCCAGTAGCGCATGGCGATGAAGGCGCGCACCTCGTCGCCCGGCAGCAGCCCGCCCAGGACCTCTGCCATGGCCGCTGCCTGACGCCGGGTTTCCGGCAGCAGGGGGGAACCGCCGCCCATCAGGGCGTAGTTGGCCTGGGCCGACGTCTCGCGGCGGCTGGAGATCAGCCGTGCCAGAAGCGCCCGGAACGGATTGGGCAGGCCGATGATGGCCGGGTCGCTGAACAGGTTGAACAGGAAGGGTTTGACCGAGGCCTGGTCGTCCGGCCCGCCGAGATTGAACAACACCACCGCGATGCGGCGGCCCCCGGGGTTCGCGGTCATTGTGCGCCGATCCGTTTCAGAACCTGCTCGACATGGGCGATCGGCACGTCGGGCAGGATGCCGTGTCCGAGATTGAAGATCCACGGCCCCTGCCCCCAGGCCTCGAGCAGCTGGTCGACACGGCGGTCCAGCATCGGCCCGCCGGCCCGCAGCAGCAGGGGATCAAGTGCGCCCTGGATCGGCTTGATGGCCTGAACGCGACGGCCGATCTCCAGCGGACAGGCGGTGTCCAGCGCCACGGCCTGAACATCGACCTCGGCGGCATACCGTTCCGCCAGCGCCGCCGAGCCTCGCGGGAAGCCGATCAGGGGAACGGTGACGCCCAGTTCACGCACACGGGCCACCAGCTTCTGGTGCGGACGCAGGACGAGACTTTCGAACAGGTCTTCGGGCAGGCCTTCAGCCCAGCTCTCGAAGATCTTCAACACCTGGGCACCGGCGTCAGCCTGCATCTTCAGATAATGCGCCGTCGCCTCGACCAGCACGTCCAGAAGGGCCGCGACCTTCTCCGGCTCGGCGTAGGCATAGGTGCGGGCCTGCGCCCGCTCGCCCTTGCCGATCGTCCGGGCCTCGCCGTCGAGCATATAGGTGGCCACGGTCCAGGGCGCGCCCGCGAAGCCGATCAGTGCCCGCTCCGGCTCCAGCTGCGCCCGTACCAGCGAGAGGGTCTGGCCGATCTGGCCCAGGGCTTCACCGGCCCCCGCGGTCAGGTCGCGCATGCCCTCGACCGGCGGCAGGGCGCCGAGGCGCGGTCCCTCCCCGGCCTCGAACCAGACCTCCTGCCCAAGGGCCTGGGGTATCAGCAGGATATCGGCGAAGACGATGGCGGCGTCGAAGCCAAACCGCCGCATCGGCTGCAGGGTCGCCTCCGCCGCCTTCTCGGGATCGAGGCAGAAGGAGATGAAGTCAGGCGTCGTCGCCCGCAGTGCCCGGTATTCCGGCAGGTAGCGCCCGGCCTGACGCATGAACCACACAGGCGGTCGCGTCGTCGCCTCGCCGGCGAGAACCTTGAGCAACAGGGGCGTATCGGGGGAGACGGTCATGTGACCCCGGTCCTACCGGGGGGCCGGGTCCTGCTCAAGCCCGTCCCGTGTCGCACCCTTCCAATCCTTCTCAAGAAAAGAGTCTTGAGAGTCGGAAGTAGAAGGCAGGACCGGGGACGGCGGGGACAAACGGGCGGTTTGCGGCGGATGCGGACAGGTTTTCCGCAAACTGTCACCGTCGGCCCACCGGGCCTCAACGGGGCTGGTGAAACCGGGGATAAATCCTAACGAGGCCTTAACGACGGGGTCGCAGGGCCAATCGGGTCGGTCCGGGGCTGGGCGCCGTTAACGTCTCATTAAGGATCTCCACAGGCGGATCGGCGCCGAGGGAGAGGCTTGGGATGAAAGACCACGATGCGGGGCGCCTCATCCACCTCTGTCCCCGCTCGCAGCCCGTCTCCGGCGCCGCTATAGGAAAAGACCCACCCTTCGGCTCCGACGGCGCACCACTGGCGCCCCGGGCCGTCCACAGGAGTCTCGCAATCATGGACAGCCGCCGATGACGCCGGGTTCATCAGGCCGCGGCCCGGCCCCTTCGCGGCTGGCGACCTATTTCCATGTCCACCTGGTGTCCGACTCCACCGGCGAGACCCTGAACGCCATGGCCAAGGCCGTTGTGGCCCGTTTCGACGGCGTGATCCCGATCGAGCACATCTATGCCCTCGTCCGCTCCGCCAAACAGATGGAGCGGGTGCTGGAAGAGGTCGCGGCATCGCCCGGCGTGGTCCTGCACACCCTCGTCGACCGCGAGCTGCGCGAACAGCTGGAAGACGGCTGCCGCACCCTCGACATGCCCCAGATCGCGGCGCTCGACCCGCTGGTCGGCGCCCTGTCCCGCTATCTCGGCGCGGCCCTGTCGACGCGGGTCGGGGCCCAGCACGCGCTGGACACCGACTATTTCAACCGCATCTCGGCGCTGGACTACGCCATGGCCCATGACGACGGCCAGGGGACGTCCGAGCAGCTGGAGGGCGCCGATGTGGTCCTGTGCGGGGTCAGTCGCACGTCCAAGACCCCTACCTGCATCTATCTGGCCCACCGCGGCATCCGCGCCGCCAATGTGCCCCTGGTGCCCGGTCAGGAGGATGGCGAACGCCTCGTCGGGCTGAAGAATCCTCTGGTGGTCGGCCTGACGGTCTCCCCGGACCGGCTGGTGCAGATCCGCAAGAACCGGCTGGACGGCCTGAACGCCAACCGGGCCAGCGCCTATGTCGACCACGACGCCGTGCGCGAGGAGACGGTCAAGGCCCGGCGCGCCTTCGAGCGCCGCGGCTGGCCGGTCATTGATGTGACCCGCCGGTCGGTCGAGGAGACAGCGGCCGCCATCATCAACCTGCTGAACGAGCGCCGCACACGGCGTCTGGGAGCGGCCTGGTGAGCGCGCCGTCGGAACGCCTGATCCTGGCCTCGAAAAGCGCGGCCCGGCGGTCGATGCTGGCCGACGCCGGCGTGACCTTCTCTGTCCAGGTTGCGGATGTGGACGAGGACGCGGTCAAGGCCGTCCATGATCCGGCCGATGCGGCAGGGCTCGCCGTCGAACTGGCGCGGGTCAAGGCGCTGGCGGTGTCGCGCCACGACGGCGACGCCTGGGTTCTGGGCGCGGACCAGACCCTCGTTTTCGACGGCGGTCTCGTCTCCAAGGCGGCCTCGCTCGCCGACGCCCGCACCCGGCTTGGCACCATGCGCGGTCGGCCGCATCAACTGCATTCCGGCGCGGCCCTCGCCCGCAACGGCCAGATCGTCTGGTTCGGCGTGGACACGGCGACCATGCGGGTGCGCGATTTTTCGGACGCCTTCCTCGACGCCTATCTTGCGGCGGAGGGCGAGGCCCTGCTGCACTGCGTAGGGGCCTATCGGCTCGAGGGCATGGGCTCACAGCTGTTCGAGGCCATTGAGGGCGACTATTTCACCGTTCTTGGCCTGCCGCTCTGGCCGGTGCTGGCGGAACTCCGCCGGGCCGGAGTGCTGAGGTCATGACGCGCCGGGCGGGCGTGGCCGGCCAGCCGATCGCCCATTCGCTCAGCCCCCTGATCCACACTGCCTGGATCGCGGCGGCGGGACTGAATGCCGACTACCGCGCCTTCGGGCCTGCGGACGCCGCGGGCTTCGCCCACCTTGTCGCGGAAGGGCGCGCGGGCCGGCTGAGCGGGTTGAACGTCACCGCCCCGTTCAAGGAACAAACCCTGGCCCTGGCGGATACGGTCGGCGGCAGGGCCGAGGCCTGCGGCTCGGCCAATCTGCTGGTCTTTGAGGACGGCCGCGTCCGGGCGGACAGCACCGACGGCGCCGGCCTGATGTCGGCGCTGGCCGAGCAGGCCCCGCAATTGTCCGTGCGCGGCCGACCCGTCGTGGTGCTGGGCGCGGGCGGGGCGGCGCGGGCGGCGGTCGCGGCCCTCAGGGACGCCGGTGCGGACGTCGGCGTGCTGAACCGGACCCGCGCGCGGGCCGAGGCCCTCGCACGGGATCTCGGCGCGACGGTAGTCGATCCGGAGGCCCTCGCCGATGCGGTTCTGGTGGTCAACGCCCTCAGCGTAGCACCGGATATCGACCTGTCCCGGTTGCGGGACGAAGCCGTGCTGATGGACATGACCTACCGCCCGCTGATCACGCCTTTCCTTATCGAGGGCCGGGCGCGCGGGCTGGCGCTCGTCGACGGACTGGCCATGCTGATCGGTCAGGCGCGGCCCTCCTTCCGGGCGATCTTCGGCATCGAGGCACCCGACATCGATGTGCGCTCCCTGGCGCTGTCCGCCCTGGGAGAGAGGCCATGATCGTGCTCGGCCTGACCGGCTCCATCGGCATGGGCAAGTCGACGACGACGGCCATGTTCGCCGACGCCGGCGCTGTGATCTGGAACGCCGACGAGGCCGTGCACCGCCTTTATGCAAAGGGCGGCGCGGCGGTCGCGCCGGTCGCCGAGGCGTTTCCGGGCGTGGTCGTGGACGGCGCGGTCGACCGCACCCGGCTGGCGGAAGCCCTGGGTCGGGACGGCGAGGCCTTCGCGCGGCTGGAGGCCATCGTCCATCCTCTGGTGGTGAAGGGGCGTCTGGAGGATCTGGTGGCGGCAGAGGCCCGGGGGGTGAAGCTGGCGGTGCTGGATATCCCGCTTCTGTTCGAGACCGGTGGCGAAGCGGCCGTGGACGCCGTCGTGGTCGTGACCGCTCCGGCCGCGGTCCAGGCCGCCCGGGTTCTGGCCCGGCCCGGCATGACCCGGGAGCGGTTCGAGGCCATCCTGGCGCGTCAGCTGCCGGACGCGGAAAAGCGGCGCCGCGCGGACTTCGTCATCGACACCAGCGTCGGGCTTGAGGCGGCGCGCGCGCGGGTCGATGAAATCGTGGGGATGGTTCTGGCCGAAGGGTGGACGCCGCCCCGGCATGGTCTTTCGCGCGGCGGCGAACGGTCGCAATAAGGGCCCCATGTCCCGCGAAATCGTCCTCGATACCGAAACCACCGGCTTCGACCCCCGCACGGGCGACCGGATGATCGAGGTCGGCTGTATCGAGATCGAGGATCTGCTGCCGACGGGGCGAACCTTTCACCGCCTGATCAATCCCGAGCGCCTGATCCCCGCTGACGCCATCCGGGTCCATGGCATCACCGATGACAAGGTGAAGGACGCGCCGAAATTCGCCGAGATCGTCATCGACCTGTGCGACTTCATCGGTGACGCCCCGATCATCGCCCACAACGCCCAGTTCGACCGTAATTTCATCGATCATGAGTTCGGCCGCTGCGGTCGTGCCCTGTTCCCGGAAGACCGCTGGATCGACACGCTGAAACTGGCCCAGACCCGGTTTCCGGGCATGGCCAATTCGCTCGACGCCCTGTGCAAGCGGTTCAAGGTATCGCTGGTCGAACGGACCCTGCACGGGGCCCTGATCGACGCCCGGCTGCTCGCCGAGGTTTATCTGGAGCTCAAGGGCGGCAAGGAGCGCCGGCTGGACCTGTCGGCCTCGCGCGCGACGGTCGCCGCCGCGGCGGCTGTCGCGGCCCAGGGCTACGGACCGCGCCCCCGACCCCTGCCGGTCCGCACCCATGAGGCCGAACAGGCCGCGCACCTCGCCTTCCTGCAGGCGAACCTGAAGGATCGGTCGCTGTGGGAAGCCTATGGGCTGGACATGGAAAAGGCGTCCGCCGCCTGACGAACGCCTGATCCGGCTCTGTCGCCCGCGGCGTGGCGGCAGGCGATATGAGAGCGTTTAGGCCTGACCCGCTTCGGCCGGTCCGCGCGCGATCGACTGCTGGCGGGCGACATAGATGCCGGCGAAATCGATCGGATCCAGCATGAAGGGCGGATAGAAGCCGCCGTCCGACGTTGCGCGGGCGATGATCTCGCGGGCGAACGGGAACAGGTAGCGCGGGCATTCGATCAGCAGCAGCGGCTCGATGTCCTGCTCCGGCACGCCTTGCAGGGCAAAGAGGCCGCCGTACAGCAGCTCGACGTTGAACACCGTCATGGCTTCGGTCGTGGCCTTGATGGTCAGGCGCAGATCGACCTCGAACAGCCCATCGGGACGGCCCTGGGCGTTCATCTCGACACCCATGTCGATGGCGGGCTTGCCGTCAACGCGCAGGCTGTCGGGGGCCTTCGGGTTCTCGAAGGACAGATCCTTGACGTACTGGGCGACGATGCGGAAGCCGGGGCCCTGCGGCCCTTGCGGCGCGGCGTCGGCGGGTTTGGCGTCGGAAGGAGGCGCGGCGTCGGTCATCGGTCGGGTCTGTCTGAAAGAGTGATCGACGCCGGAATAAGGCGCCGGGAAGGCGCGGCGACTAGCACGAGGCGCCGGGTGCGGCAACGATGCTCACCCCCGCGATGAGGCGGTTGCGGTTGCGTGTGCCTATATCAGCCCCTAATCGTCTGTCCTCGCGCCCGGTCCCCCCGCCGGTCGCCCATCAAGGTTTGCCAGTGCCGCCGGTTCAGATCCAGATCGTCATCTTCGCCGTCATCGCCGCGGTCGTCCTGTTCCAGCTCTATAATGTGCTGGGCAAGAAGGTCGGCCGTCAGCCCGAAGAGGACGCCCGCGCAAAGCCCGCCCCTACGCCGGCGGCGCAGGCACCGGGCCAGTCCGGCGGCCATCCGCATGTGCTGGACGCCGTCACCCTGGCCTCGATCGCCGGCCTGAAGGCGCGTGACCCGGCCTTTGACCCGGTGCGGTTCCTCGAGGGCGCGCGTCAGGCCCACGAGACCATCGTCCGCGCCTATGCCGCCGGCGACCGCGAAACGCTCAAACCCCTGCTGACCCCGACGGTCATGGCCTCGTTCGAGGCCGGGATCGCCGCGCGCGAGACCCGGGGCGAGACCGAGGTCGCCGAATTCCTCCACCCCGCCCGCGCCGATCTGGAGCAGGCCTCGGCCGAGGAGAACCGCGCCACGGCCAAGGTCCGCTTCCTGGCCGAACTGCGCAATACGATCACCACCGCCGACGCCGCCGCCGAGCCGCAGATTGAGGAACGCCGGGTGGCCGAGCTGTGGACCTTCGAACGCACCCTCGGCGCCAGCGATCCCAACTGGGTCCTGGCCCGCACCGAACCCGCCGCGGCATGATCAGCGGCGGCGCGCGCCGTCGGGGATTTTCCGGCGCGGCCGTCCTGTTCGGCCTCGCCCTGACACTCGCCGCCTGCGCCACGACGCCGGCCGCGCCTCCGGTCCCGCCGGATGCCGGCACGGAAGCGCCCTCGCCGACACCCGGCCCCGCGCCTGCACCGGTTTCCGAGGGACTGAGCCCCGAGACCCTGCCCGGCTGGAATGACGAGGACCATCTGGCGGCCTTCGAGGCATGGGCGACCGGCTGCACCGTCGCCCGGGACGCCGCCTCCCGGACCCAGTGCGCCCGGGCCATGCACATCAAACAGACCTCGAAGCCCGTGACGCCCTCCATGGCCCGCGCCTTCTTCGAGAGCGGTTTCACGGTCGTCGCCGCGCAGACGCCGAACGGCGGGCCGGGCCTGCTGACCTCCTATTTCGCACCGGACTTCGCCGCGCGTCATGCGCCGGACGCAGAGTTCGACATGCCCGTCAGGCCGCGCCCTGCGGGCTGGACGCGCGGTCAGGTCCTGCCCGTGCGCGCCGACATCGAGGCGGAGCCGGCGCCGGACGCCCTCGCCTGGATGCGGGCCGAGGACCTGTTCTCCATGCAGATCCAGGGCTCCGGCTATCTGACCTTCGAGGACGGGGCCCGGGCCCGCGCTGCCTATGCCGCCGACAACGGCCAGCCGTTCACCGGCATCGCCCGGCCGATGGCGGAACAGGGGCTGTTGCCGGCCAACGGAACCTCGGGCGAGGCCATCCAGGCCTGGCTGGCGGCCCATCGCGGTCCGGAGGCCCGGGCGGTGATGGCGCTGAACCCGCGCTACATCTTCTTCGCCGTCGAGCCGGACGACGGCGGCCAGCCGAACGGCGCGGCCGGCATTCCCCTGACCGCGCGCCGCTCCATCGCCGTCGATCCGGCCCACTGGCGCTATGGCGACCTGGTGTGGATCAGCGCCGACGGCGGCAATCTGGTCGGCGCGCGGGCCAGCTATCGGGGTCTGGTCATGGCCCTCGACACCGGCTCGGCCATCCGTGGCCCGGTGAGGGCTGACTTTTACATGGGTCGCGGCGCGGAGGCGGGCGACGAGGCGGGCGCGGTCCGCCATCCACTCCGGATGTGGCGGCTGGTTCCGCGCCTTGATTAGGTGCTTGATCTAAAACGAAGGGTTGTATTCATTCGATCCCAAGGGAGCGAAACTCCCCTGTTCAGGGGGCGGTATGACCAGCATCACCATCCAGTCCAATAACATCGAGAACATCGTCCTCGGCAAGCTCGCTGCGAAGTGGAGCGCGAGGGGAGATCGCATTCTCCGCTACTATCTCGACGTCCGGCACACAAAACTCAACCTGCACCGGGAGTTGAGTGCCCCCGAAATCTTCATTTTGCAAAGCAAGGCCGATGCTTTGATTGCCAGTTGGGATGAGAAATTCGCTGACTACAAGACGCGCTTGCAACTGTCCTCTGGCAAGCAGGCGGCTGACGACCTGACGGCCTCAGCGATCGCAAACCTAGCATCCCTCGAGCACATTCTCGCGCATACGCTCAACGTCAATGATGAGATCGATTGGGAGGCATTGAAGGACCGGAGCGAGTACCAAACCCCCACGAAGTTTGATCCACCACGTCCTCGCTTCAGCCCGACCGACGCTCCGACCTATACAGAACCAAAAATATCGCTCTGGAGCCAGCTGACAGGCAAGAAGCCCCAGCTACTAGAGGACGCGAAACGGAGACACGCTGAAACGGTCTCGATGTGGGAGGGCGCAGAAAAGGAGCGCCAAGCAGCTTTCGAACGTGCCTTGGCGTCTTGGGAGGCCGACAAAGCCGATTTTTGGGCCGAGCACGCAGCCGCCAAACAGGAGTTCGAAACCCAGCAAGCTGAAGCCAACGCTAAAGTGGACGCACTGAAAGACGCGGTCAGAAGCGGCGACCCCGAAGCGGTGGTTGAGCATGCCTCACTGGTTCTCGAAGCCTCGGACTATGGCGGGCTTTTCGAGAAGGATTTTGAGGCCCAGTACGATCCTGAGGGTCGGGTCCTGATGATTGGGTACCAACTTCCTGCGCCTTCGCAAATTCCGAAAGTCAGAGCGGTCAAGTTCGTCAAAGTAACCGGTGAACTGACAGAAACGCGCGTCAGCGATCGGGAACAAAAGCAAAATTTTGAAACCGTCGGCTATCAAGTTTGCCTGCGCACGATTCACGAGGTCTTCGAAGCTGATGTTGATCGCAACTTCGATAAAGTACTCTTCAATGGGTATGTGACGGCAGTCGATCCCCGGTCAGGCCAGGAAGTTCGGTCCTGCCTAATGTCGATATTGGTGGATCGATCAACATTTGAGACCATCGACTTGTCCCGCGTTGAACCTAAGGCCTGCTTCAAAAGCCTCAAAGGTGTGTCAGCAGCAAGTTTGGCGTCGTTGAGCGCGATCCCGCCTGTCATGGAGATGAACAGAGAAGACCGAAGGTTCGTTGATAGCCGGGCTGTCGGTGAAGGCTTCGACGAGGAAACCAACCTTGCGACAATCTCCTGGGAAGATTTCGAGCATCTCGTGCGGGAGGTTTTTGAACAGGAGTTCAGCTCGCGCGGCGGTGAGGTGAGGGTCACGCAAGCGAGCCGCGACGGCGGAGTAGATGCCATCGCATTCGATCCCGACCCAATCAGCGGGGGCAAGATCGTCATTCAGGCTAAGCGATACACTCGGACGGTTGGTGTCTCGGCTGTTCGCGACCTTTATGGCACCGTCCTGAACGAAGGCGCTTCCAAAGGAATTTTGGTGACGACGGCCGACTACGGCCCCGACGCCTATCAGTTCGCTAACGGTAAGCCGATCACGCTCATGAGCGGCTCTAATCTCCTGCATCTGATGCAGAAGCACGGGCACCGCGCCCGTATTGATGTAAAGGCCGCTCGCGAAGCGATGGGAAAGACCTAGCTCTCCCCTTGTGCCTCACCGCCGTCGCAACCCGCCCAGCAGCCCGCGCAGCAGCTCCCGGGTAATCGTGCTCCCTGCCGTTCTCAGCACCGACTTGGTGGCTGCCTCGATCGGCGTCTCGCGGGTCGAGCGGCGGGCCGGGGCGCGGGCGCGGGTGGCGTCGCGCTCGTACTGGGCCTGCTGGCGCGCCTGCTCCTTTTCCCGGGCGGCGGCGGCTTTTTCCGCGTCTTTCGCCGCCAAAGCGTCGGCCTTGGCGCGCGCCTCGGCCAGTTTCGCCTCGGCCGAAGCCTGATCAGCCTGGCCGCGACGGGCGGCGAGGATTTCCTCGGCGGATTCGCGGTCGATCACCGCCTCATACAGGCCGCGCACCGGGCTGGCGGCCATGACGGCGGCGCGTTCGGCGTCAGTGGCGGGGCCGAGGCGGCTGTCCGGTGGGCGGATGGCGGTGCGGGCGACGATGTTGGGCGCGCCCTTCTCGTCCAGCGTCGAGACCAGCGCCTCGCCGACGCCCAGACCCTGGATGGCCTCGGCCGTGTCGAAGGCCGGGTTCGGCCGGAAACTGTCGGACGCCGCCTTCAGCCCGCGCTGTTCGGCCGGAGTGTAGGCGCGGAGCGCATGCTGGATGCGGTTGCCCAGCTGGGCCAGGACGCTGTCGGGGATGTCGGCCGGGTTCTGGGTGACGAAATAGACGCCGACGCCCTTGGACCGGATCAGACGCACCACCTGTTCGACCTTCTCCCGGAGCGCATCCGGCGTGTCGTTGAACAGCAGATGGGCTTCGTCGAAGAAGAAGACGAGGCGCGGCTTTTCCGGGTCGCCGACCTCGGGCAGCTGTTCGAACAGCTCCGACAGCAGCCACAGCAGGAAGGCAGCGTAGAGCCGCGGGCTGCCCATCAGTTTGGTGGCGTCCAGCACATTGACCTGGCCTCGGCCGTCGAGGCCGGTGCGCATC
>Ga0187843_10000144_pt1 | contig 56778 bp, 60 predicted proteins | sample SpaLakP09_SKY_43_FD_134516 | JGI IMG/M metagenome (GOLD analysis project Ga0187843, IMG submission 134516) | Oligotrophic lake water microbial communities from Sparkling Lake, Wisconsin, USA - SP09_SKY_43 | ecosystem: Environmental > Aquatic > Freshwater > Lake | place: USA: Sparkling Lake... | reverse complement strand
CTCCCTTTAGACCACCTGATGAACTACCTGAAGGTCCCGTATCTCCTTTTATACCAGTAGCTCCAACTCCTGCGGGTCCAGTAGCTCCAGTAGATCCAACACCAGTAGCTCCAATAGATCCAACACCAGTAGCGCCGGATACACCAGTAGCACCAGTAGATCCAACACCAGTAGCGCCTACACCAGTAGATCCAACACCAGTGGCTCCAGTAGATCCAACACCAGTAGCTCCAATAGATCCAACACCAGTAGCGCCTACACCAGTAGCACCAGTAGATCCAACACCAGTAGCGCCTACACCAGTAGATCCAACACCAGTGGCTCCAGTAGAGCCGGATACACCAGTAGCTCCAGTTGCGCCGGGTTTACCAGGCTTACCTCTTGCTGGTTTCTTTTTATCCAAATTATCCAATTTCAAAATATTTTGATCTAAATGATAATGAAAATGTTTATCCATTCTAATAGTAGAAACATTAAATGGCCGCCAGTTTAACCATGAAGCTCGTAGCTGAATTTTTTGGTGCCTTTTTACTTATGGTAAGTATCCTTGCAAGTGGCGGTAACTTCCTAGTTATTGGCGCCACTCTTGGCCTTATTGTTTTCTTAATTGGTGGAATCAGCGGAGCCTCTGTAAATCCTGCCGTATCTGCAGGATTATGGTATTCCGGCACACTAAGTACACAACTATTCCTAATGTACAGCGCTGTTGAGATTCTTGGTGGACTTGCCGGTGCCTATTCTTATAATATTGTTTCTTAAATCTTACTCACAATTATTACTTAAAGTAAAACATGTGAGGATTCTATTTCTTATGACATTGACATAAGATTTGACATGAGCCTTGGAGTGAAATTTAAGGTTAAACTAGAGTAGGTTATTGAAAAATTACTATTTACTAGATTTAGACTTGTATTTGAGTTTATTTGTATTAAGGGTGTTGTATAAGTTACTGTACTTCTTATTAAAGAATTATGAGCTATCCCATTACCAACGTTAGCAAATCCATTATTTGTATTCTTCCAATTACAACCATCAGTGCTATATAATATAGTATCAAGCGATGAACTTGAATCTCCAACTGCCACCCATAAACCATTTCCATAGGCTATACCCTTACCTATAGTAGTAGAATTAAACCCGCCAGTAATACTAGGCCTCCAGTTAATACCGTCAGTACTATTTAAGATACTATTAAATTGTGATAGAGGAGAATCTCCAACTGCCACCCATAGACCATTTCCATAGGCTACAGCGTTGCCAACACTCTCAAACCCATTCATACTATTATTCCAGTTAATACCATCAGTACTATACAATATAGTACTAACTGGCGAATCACCACTTCCAACTGCCACCCATTTATTATTTCCATAAGCCACGCCCTTTCCACCATAAATATTAAATCCACTAAGTGTGCTATTCCAGTTAATACCATCGCCATATAATATAATGTCCTGATAAAAACCATAATTAGTACCATTAAATTGTCCAACTACCACCCATAAATTATTTCCATAGGCTACGCCTGTATGCATACAACTAAATTCATTAGTACTATTATTCCAATTGCTACCATCTGTGCTATATAATATAGAATTAGCTACTGATCCATCTCCAACCGCAACCCATCTATTATTTCCATATGCTACAGAATAACCCACGTTATATTCAAATCCATTAATACTATTATTCCAGTTAATACCATCCTTGCTATATAATATGCTATTTCCTGGTGAAGTTCCATTTCCAACTGCCACCATTAAACCATTTCCATAGGCTATACTATAACCATCTTTAGTACCACCATTAAAACTACCACTTGCATTAGACCAATTACTACCATCACCATATAATATACTATTAACTTCTGAACCTTCTCTACCAACTGCTACCCATAGACTTGATGTATAGTTAATTGTTGAATAGGTGGTAGTACTTAAATTAAAACTATTTAATATTCCATTCCCGAGATTTTTAATTGTTAGAATCTTACTATTATTAATTTCAAGTTTGGCGTTATTATTAATAATAAGGTGTGAGGTTGAAATTGAAGAAAAATAGTTATTTGAAGAAAATATACTTACACCAGATGCTCCTCTTGCACCAATGGCCCCTGACTCGCCAGTTTTACCTGTATCACCTGTGAACCCTATAGGGCCTGTTTGACCTAGATTACCAGTAGATCCATTAATGCCCGTGGGTCCAATCATGCCAACTCCAGCAACTCCAGTAGGTCCAGTAGATCCACGAACACCAGTAGCCCCTAAATCTGTGGCCCCTACACCTGTGGATCCAATAACACCAGTATATCCATATACACCGGTAGATCCAGTAATACCAGTAGGTCCATATACACCCGTAGGTCCAGTAATACCAGTAGATCCATATACACCTGTAGATCTAGTAGAGCCTGTAGGACCATTAACGCCTGTAGAACCAGTAATCCCATTAGACCCACTAAGGCCCGTAGCACCTATTATACCTGTGGCTCCTTTTGCGCCGGTAAGCCCTTTTTTACCCTTCTTTTTTTTTTCATAATCTAGATAATAGTGAACATCCATCTAGTCAGCATCTAGAAAATTTATGACATTGATATAAGAGTTGATATGAGCCTTGGAGTGAATTTCAGTGTTAAATTAGAAGTGGTTATTGAAAAATTACTATTTACTAAACTTAGACTTGTATTTGGGTTTATTTGTATTAAGGGTGTATTATAGGTTAATGTACTTATTAAGGGTTTATAGCTTATTCCGTATTTGTCATTAATATTTAAATTATTATTTGGAGTAGTCCAATTAGACCCATCTGTACTATATAGCCTTGATCTAACTTGTGTTCCACTATATTGTACAAGGGCGATCCATAAACCATTTCCATAGACTATACTTTGTCCAATACCTTGTATATTATCTACATTAGACCAATTAGAACCATCGCCGTATAATATAGTATTATTAGCATCACCTCCTCTACCAACGGTAACCCATAAACCATTTCCATAGGCTATAGCGACACCATAACCATTAATACCCATATTGTCCATATTAAATCCGTTACTACTACCAACCCAGTTAATACCATCTGTACTATGTAATATAGTTGATTGTGGTGTCTCTCCTTCACCAACTGCCACCCATATATTATTTCCATAAGCTACATCATATGCATTATTAAAAAATCCACCCGATACATTAGACCAATTAGAACCATCCCCATATAAAATGGTATTAGTATCTTCTCTACCAACCGCAACCCATATATTCTTTCCATAGGCTAAGCCAGTACAATTATTATTAAGAAATCCACCACTAATACTAAGAGACCAATTAGATCCATCCTTACTATGTAAAATATTTCTTAAAGAATAAGGTGGGTCTTCACCTCCTGAGTTTCCACCTACTACCCATAATCCATTTCCATAAGCTACAGTATTATAAGAATTATTAGGAAAGTTACCAATGCCATTAGACCAATTACTACCATCTCCATATAATATAGTTCTACCGTCATCGTTACCACCGCCAACTGCCACCCATAAATCATTTCCATAAGCCACATCAAAAGCAAAATTGTTAATAAATACATCACTAATACTATTAGTCCAGTTAATACTATCTGTACTATGTATTATAGTATTTTTAGCATCATTGTCAATACCAATGCCAAACGCCACCCACAGACTTGAGGTATAATTGATTGTTGAATAGGTAAATGTACTAAAATTAAAACTATTTATTACTCCATTATAAAGATCATTTAAGGGAATTATATTACTAGAATTAAATTCAAACGAATTACTTGAATTATTGATAACTAAACGAACTGTTGATAGTGACGAAACATAGGTATTCTGATTATAGGTAGCTACACCAGTAACTCCTATTACGCCTGTATTGCCATTTGGACCCGTAGGTCCAGTAACACCCGTAGGTCCAGTAACACCCGTAGGTCCAGTAAGGCCCACAAGCCCATATACACCCGTAGGTCCATATACACCAGTAGGTCCATATACACCAGTAGGTCCATATACGCCAGTAGATCCATATACTCCAGTAAGGCCAGTAGCCCCTGTAGGTCCAATAACACCAGTATGTCCGTTAAGACCTGTAGATCCATCAAGACCTGTATCACCTAAGATTCCTGTAGATCCAGTAACACCCGTAAGCCCGTGGACACCAGTAGCTCCATCTATACCTGTAGGCCCACTAACTCCAGTAGATCCAGTAGCCCCATTAGATCCATTAAAACCTGTAGCACCTATTATACCAGTGGCTCCTATTATGCCGGTAGCTCCCTTAGGACCTCTTTTAGCCTTACTTTTTTTCTCATAATCTAGATAGTAATGAACATCCATCTAGTTAGTATGTAGAAATTTTATGACATTGATATAAGAGTATTCATAAGCTTTGGTGTGAAATTTAATGTTAAATTAGAACTTGTTATTGAAAAATTACTATTTACTAGGTTTAGACTTGTATTTGAGTTTATATTTATTAAGGGTGCTCTATAAGTTACTGTACTTGTTAAAGGTTTGTAGGCTATTCCTTTACCATAGTTATCAAATCCAGTATTTGCATTGGTCCAATTACTACCGTTGGTACTATATAATATACTCTCACCTGAATTTCCACGACCAACTGCCACCCATAGACCATTTCCATAGGCTATACCATTACCATAATTACCACCAGTAAATCCATTAATACTACTCTTCCAAAGAAGACCATCAGTACTATGTAATATACTTTGTAATTGTGTTTCACCACGACCAACTGCCACCCATAGACCATTTCCATAGGCTACACCTCTACCATAATTACCAGTAAATCCGCCACTTGTATTATTCCAATTAATACCATCAGTACTATATAATATTTTATTCTCATCACTATCACCAGATCCAACTGCCACCCACATGTTATTTCCATAAGCTATATCCCTTCCACCACCATTATTAAATCCAGTGGTTGTATTATTCCAAGTATTGCCATCAGTGCTATACAATATACCCCTTCCATCAGTATTACCAACTACAACCCATCTATTATTTCCGTATGCCACACCATTAGGAATACCACTAAATTGATTCCTACTATTACTCCAATTACTACCATCAGTGCTATATAATATAGAATTTCTTACTAAATTTCCAATACCAACAGCTACCCATAGACCATTTCCATAGGCTATACTATTACCTACATTATTATTAAATCCATTAATACTATTATTCCAATTAATACCATTACTACTATGTATTATACTACTTTCTGCTGAAATACCACTACAAACTGCCACCCATAGACCATTTCCATAGGCTATATTATTAATACTAAGATTACCAGGATAATCATTATTCCAGTCTATAGTATCTATACTGTTAAATATTTTATTTTCACCAACGGCTAGCCATAGACTTGAAAAATAATTTATTGTTGAATAAGTAGTTGTACTAAAATTAAAATTATTTAAGGTTCTATTAGTAAGATTATTTATAGCTCTTATAGTACTAGAATTAAATTCAACTGAATTACTTGAATTGTTAATAACTAAATGTGATGTTGAGATAAAGGATAGATAGGTATTTTGAGAAAGACTACTTATAAAGGTTCCTGAGAAACCGGTAGGTCCATCTAAACCTGTAGCCCCCCTTGTTCCAGTATTACCCTGTACACCTGTATGTCCCTGTATACCTGTAGCTCCCTGTACACCTGTAGGCCCCCTTACACCTGTAGGTCCTTGTAAACCTGTAGGTCCCTGTAAACCTGTATCTCCTGATATACCAGTCGCCCCTTGTACACCTGCAGTTCCCTGTATACCCGTCGCTCCCTGTATACCAGTAGCTCCCTGTACACCAGTAGCTCCCCTTACACCAGTGGCCCCCCTTAAACCAGTGGCTCCCTGTATACCAGTGGCTCCCTGTATACCAGTAGCTCCCTGTACACCAGTGGCTCCCTGTACACCAGTGGCTCCCTGTACCCCAGTGACTCCCTGTACACCAATTATACCAGTGTCGCCCTGTACACCAGTAGATCCTTTTTTGCCCTTAGACTTTTTTTTAAGGATGTCTAAATAAATGTTTTTATTCATTCTATTTAGACTTACAATAATATATAGCACCGGCAGCACATAAAAATATGATAGCTAAGACAAGGCTAGATTGCCTTGAATCATCTTGGAAACCCTCCTTTGTAGCATCAGTTCCGTCTGGGTTTTGTGTTTTTGGTGTTTTTTCAAAGGTACCCCTGTCAACAAAAACAGGCTTCCCCTTTTTGTCAAATTTCTGAGTCCACTGCGTCTGATACGGCCGACCGTTCTTGTAAGTTACTTGACCCTTAATCCATATATCATCTGTATTTGGATCCTTAATTTGTCCCTTATCATCACCAACTTGCATGGTCTTTTTTTCACAAACGGGATAGACCGATCCAAAGGCAGCATTTAATAAGGGATTTATATCAAGGGCCGATTGCGCATCTTCTAAAATTCCGGGAGCAAGTCCTCTTAGCGCAGGCATACCCATTTCAGCCATGGCTTTTTTAACAGATCTTCCTAAGGCATCACCTTCTGGAATACCCTTAAAATAGGTCCACATATCAGCCCCATTTGTACATTGAAGTCCTGATTTCATGAAAAAGTTGATGCCAAGACGTGAAAAAGGCTTACCACGTGTCATAGGATTGGAACTTTCTCCAAATCCTATTACATCTGTATAGTAAATAATACCCTGCGCTGCACTGGCAACGTCACCAAGACTTCCTCCCTTTCTTACACCAACTTGAGCTGGTGTTGGTAAATTTGCAGTGAAATCATAGGGTGGTAGTATAAATCCAGTATCTTCTGGTGCCTTAGATGGTAAAATCTGAGTACGGGTTTCTGTACCCCCACTCATATCTATTCGGAGGCTAATAAAATAGAAAGGCTATCAAAGTCCTTATTATATTTAATCCTATTTAAAATCCAGGTGTTAAATTCATGTGTCATAGGATCCTTTGTTTTCCAATGCGTATGAATACATACAAGGGATTTACCCTTAACAGTTAAGCCTATCCATTCCGCCTTACGTTGATCAGGTGAAACTGGCGCCTGAAACATTCTCCACCATCCATAGTTAATATGAGGTCCAAAGGTATAATAAGCATAGGTCTTTGCCAGGACATTAAGAGAGAGTTGTTCATAGAAATCACTGAGTAAGGATTCTAGTAACCACCTTTCCACAATTGCCTGAGTTTTTATATATAAAAATCCAGCATTAAAGGTTCCAAACTTTTTTTCATCTTCATGCCGAATATAATGAGGACTTAGGGCTAGATCTGTATTTTGAGGAATTGAGGGCAGGGGACCCATCCAACATATATCAGCATCGCAAAATAAGACTCCATCACCATGTTCAGCTATTGCCCAAGACATAAGATTACATTTTTCAAGTGTAAAATCATGAAAATAATTTTTTAGACCCTGCTGACTCGGCATAGATTCCATCTTTTTTCGTGTTAAATCACTGTAAATGTCTAAGCAGGTATTTAGTACTACCCTACCCTTATAGGCTATTTTTGGAAATGCGCTTGTTGTATAAATATATAGGGTTGGAAGTGTCTTATTCCAATGTTCAAGGGTTTTAATAAAGATATTAAAATCATCAATAGCACTTTCATTTACTAGAAGGGCTATTGCAGTTGGAATACATAAAATTGAAGGATATGTGCTTTCCATAATTAACTACAAGTATGGATAATGAGTTCTTTACGCTTCATAAAATGTCAACACTAACTGTAGAGGATTCCTTACTTGATAAATATTTTAATAATATTAAACCTCGTGAAGATTTTCTAGCCTGTAAGTGTGGGGCCAAGGATGAAGAGTTATATCAAGGTGAGGCAATTATTTGTACGACCTGTGGTATAGTTCTTGCTAGGCCAATTGATTCATCGGCAGAATACCGATATTTTGGTATTGAAGATCGTGGTGGAGGTGATCCAAGTCGTATTGGAGCTCCTTCTGATCCAAGGCTACCAGAAAGTTCACTGGGTACTGTTATTCTTCCACAAGGTAATTCACAACATATGGGAAAGGTTCGGCGGTATCACCAGTGGAACATGCTTCCTTATAAGGAACGAGCTCTTCTAGGAGCCTTTGACCGTCTATCATTGGCTTCAACAAATCATGGTCTAAGTACATCCATTGTTGAAGACGCAAAGGAGCTTTATGTAAAGCTCAATGGGTTATGTGACCGGCGTGGACTTTCAAGAGATAGTCTACTTGCGAGTTGTGTTTATACCGCCTTGAAACGGGCAGGAGCACCCCGAAAGCCACAAGAGATTGGGTCAATGTTTAGCCTAAGCCATGCAACCTTCACTAAGGCCTTCAAGTTCTTTCAAGAGGTTCTTGCTCAGGCCACGCAGAAGGGTCTACTTACAAATAATTGGACACCAAGTAATCTTAATAGTACTAAGGCAGCAGACTATATTGTTGTTCCACTTAGCAAGTTGCCAATCAGTCGTGCCGAGTATAATAAGTTTCTTATTGAGGCTCAGGCACTTGCTGAAAAGGCTGAGGCCGATGGTATGAGTCCTGAAAATACACCACCCAGCCTGGCAGCTGGTGTAGTTGCCTATGTCTGTGAAAGGGCCAAAAAGGGCGATATTCCTCTTACACGTATTGCTACGGCCTGTGATGTAAGCCTTGCGACCCTTCAGAAATGTTTGCGACGGCTACAGACCATCCTTGATGGTTGACGGCGTTGAGCCCAGACCATCCTTGATGGTTAATATGCACAGAGTAATCTGTATACCTAATAGGATGGGCAACTTGGTTTCAAGTGGAACAGGAAGCATAACAAGGCAACAATTATTAGCCAGTACAAAGGATAGTCGTGAATTTACAAATAAAATCTTTGGTGCAATGATATCAAAACTAACACCTGCCGATATTTTAGAATTATCTGATTCATCCAAATGTAGTAAATATATTTTTTTAATGGCACAGTCATTTAATAAAATATTTGATGATTTAAAAATTCGTCCTGAAAAAGATCCTAAGTCTGGCCTTGTATATTATAAGAAGGTTGATGATTTAGTTAATCCAAAGGGTGCTTCTGCCACAGAAAAATTATTATTATGTCGTGAAATTGCTTATTTCAATATAAGACTCTTTCAAATATTTGGTGCCCTTACCTTATCAATTATTGACGATAGTTCGGCAGGCACTGTTTTAGGTTTATACTCAGATGGAATGCGGAGAGAGATGTATAGTTTAGAACAAAAAGACCCAGAAGGTGTAAGGGATTTTTGGGGGCGTGGTGTGCCTCGTCCTGGTTCAAAGCCAGTTATGATAGGTGGTGGTGTTGATATAAGTGCCTTTCCGCCAAGATGGCCAGAATTTGTAAATTTAAAAAATATTTTAGACCCAGCAGGAAGTATTTCCGCAAACGGGGTAACCTTAAATAATGTATTAGTATTTTCCGGTTTAGAACTCTATTTATATTTTGAATCTAAGGACGGAACAAATACTCCCTTTTTATATTATAACAAAGATAATAGTTCATATTACTGTAAAATTCTACTACAAGTAGTTCCATCTAGAGATCTTCGGAGAGATATATACAGAGGATTTCGTGACTATGAATACGAAAATACTACAGATACTAGTTCTACAAAAATAAAGGTTGTAATAGGTCCATTTTATTATTATAATTCTAGTCTAAGTGATACAGCATATAGAAGAATAAACAATACCTTAAAAACGGCAAGTAAGACATTTGATATACAATCAAGTGATAATAAGGCATCCTGGTATACAGTGAATGACCGTCAAGATTTTGCTGTTGCTCTAAGACAACTTCTTATAAATACAGTAAAGGATGTGGTTAAAAAGGATGAAGAAGGAAGAGCCATATTTACATCAGATCCTGATAGAGTTGTATATGATGGATATAGACTTGGACCAATGCCTGATAGAGCATTATCAGAAAGTAGTTCAAGCGATGATGTTCTTAAAACTAAGTATATTATAGATACTATACAGAGCATAGGACGAGGAGATAAGGTTTCTTTTTGTGTTGCCCGTGGCTTACAGCTTATTGATGCACGCTCAAGCTTTTCTCCAAGGCCTACTAGTGTCACCTCAAGTGTTTGTAAGACAAACCCCTCAGTTCCTAGTTCAAAACTTACAGAGGTATCTGGATTAAAATCACTTGAACAATTATATTACAAACCTGTAGGTCCATCTTCATCTAAGAGTGTTTACACGCCTGATGAATCATATGTGGAGTTTTTAACAAAAATGAAAAATGCCTTTAATAAGGGTGGTGCAGCAAATCCAAAATCACTGGATGGTATAGGTGTAAAACCTTCAGACTGTGGACGTGATGCCATAAATAAATATTTATACATAAATGACCCTAAAAAAATAAGAGAAATCATGGGCTATGTCTATAGCTTATTTGGTATACAATTAAATCACACTAAGAAGGTAATTGATTTTTTCAGAACTAAACTATTTTTAATAAAGAAAACATCTAAGGGAACAACTATAGATATTCACCCTTCTCTTTTAACAGGAGATTTTAATGAATTAGAAAAGGTTAGCAAGGATGCACGTAAGCTACTTGTTGATTATTATTCAGGATGTGAAAATAAGTATCAGGAAGGACTAAAGGCAGTTTTGACCGAATCATCTACCTACAAAATAACTCCAGAACGGCGTTAGGCAAAGGCTAGTGGTAAGATAGGCCTTAAAACTGGACTACCTGGATCAAGGCCATGTACGGACCATGATGATTGACCTCCATGTGTCCAGTAGTCCAGGCGTGGCATACTAACTGGTGCCTCAATCCATTCATATGGTAGAGCGTCAATAATAGCCTCTATACATATGGAGGATAGGTATGAATTATCACAAACCCAGTATAATATTTCACACCAGCGTTTACTTGTAAAATGCTCATTTTCAAAGGTCTGTTGAAGAATTAATAGAGCTCCAGTTTTCTTATATTCCCAGACCTCTACTAAGGGACTTATTTTTGGATCATCTAAAATAAGTCCCTCAGGATATTTTTTTTTCCATGAATTGTATATCTTAGTTCGTTGGCTCATTAGTGAAACCTTATGAACAGCAGTTGTCATTCTAAGAATTCGTTTTCTATAGACCCTATAATCTGTCCACAAGGGGGGTAGAGGGCTCTTTAACCAACCGTCATTACGAAAGAAATGGATTTTTTGTGGATGGGAAATAACCTGTAGAGCATGAAGAAGACTATCTCCTAGACCTTGTTTTCTCATATCAGGCCTTACACAGAACCAAGTTACAAGACCAGCCTGGCTGTTTTGTACACTTCCACACGACCAGCTAAAGATAGTTCCAACTAATTCACCATATTTATCACATATTTCTACACCAACTAGACTATTATCTAAATAATATTCAAAAATTTCTGGATAAACATAGGTATGTGTTGAGGTTGAGAAATATTTTGAGAGAAAACTTGTATAGTCCTTTGCCCTTGATTTTTTAGCCTTAGTCGGCAAGGTTCCTATTGAGGATAGTTTTATGGGTTCTAAATTTATATTAATAAGTTTTGGTTCCATTGGTCTACATAATATACGACGTTTTACCCAAGTAAACCATGATATATAATGCGGTAGGTCAAAGAATTTCATATTATTTATAACTTAAATAAAATTGACTACAATTTTTTAAGCAGATCATGTATGGACACTAAGAAACGGGTATGCGCTGCCTGTCAGAAGAAACTTACTCTTTCTGACTTTTCATGTCGTTGTGGAGGCCTTTACTGTTCGGTACACCGACCTGATTATGAGCATAAGTGCGCTTATGATTATAGGGCTGAGAACTTTAAGGCTCTCAGCACTAATATGAAGGTTGTTGTGGCCAAGAAGGTTGAAGTTATCTAATCTTAGACTGTCCTAGATACAGGGATACAATGGACGGTGACCACTTTCCCATTAATTTAGTCTTTTTTGCGTCAAACCAGGCAAGAGCATCCTTTTCACGAACATCACTACGCATACGAGAAAAGGCTTTAGGATGAGCATTGAGCCATTCAAAGGTATTTTGAGCCTTTTCAATTTCTTCTGGACTTGTTGTTGCCTGGAAAAGGTGGTATTGAAAATAATGATTTTCTGGATAGTCTTTTTCACGACTTTGAACAACAAGGCCCGTGTAACGAAGGTTGTTTATTTTTTCAATCTTGGCTTCCTCAAGAGTCTCACGACGAACATTTTCTGCCATCAGTTCAATTAATGGTGCGTTTACCGGTTTTGCATCCTTACCTTCCATTTGACCCTTTGGTGGCTCCCAGGCGTTTGACGAATCTGCCGCATCCTTGCGTTTTACAACTAAAAAGCGTGAAGGATCCTTGGAATCAAGCTCATGAATAAAACAGGCCGCACGTAAATAAACGCGCCAACCTTGAATGGGATGTTCAACATAAAAATATTTTTTATGGGGCTGATAATTGAGTCTTGCTGAACCTCTTATTAGACCGGGCTCAAAGATATTTATAAGCCCACTCATCCCTAATAATGTTGGTAAAAATTGAATAGTAGAATGCCGTGATCTAGATCAGTAGAAATGTCATCACGTCGTATTCAAAAGGAGTTTTCAGATTTACAGAAAGACTCTGTTGAAAATTGTAGCGCAGGACCACGCAAGGATAATCTTTATCTATGGGATGCTGTAATTATGGGGCCAACTGATAGTCCCTATGTTGGAGGTATCTTTAATCTTGAAATCCATTTTCCAACTGACTATCCCTTCAAGCCACCAAAGATTATTTTCAATACAAAGATTTACCATCCAAACATTAGTAAGAGTGGAGCAATCTGTTTAGATATCTTGAAGACTAATTGGTCTCCTGCGCTGACAATTTCAAAGACGCTGTTAAGTATCTGTAGTCTATTGAATGACCCCAATCCTAAGGACCCCCTGGTTGCTGAAATTGCTGACCTTTATATAAATGATAGGGCGGCATATATGGAAAATGCTCGTGAATGGACTCGTAAGTATGCCAGTGTCTAGTATTCTTAACGTTCAAATTGAAGTAAGTATCCGTATTCAAAACCAACAACCCTTAAATCTTGATATCCAATATATTTAAATCCAGTTGCCTTTCCCATTTTTACTACTTCTTCCATAGTCGGCATAACAAAGGTGTGTTTTTGTCTGCGAACATGGTTATTTTTAAATCGGAAGGTTTCATAAAATTCAGCCTTAGGGTCAGTTAATTGAAACTCAGCCTCATATTCAAACTTGTCAAAGGTCACCTTACTTTTAAGAAGACGTTCCTTACTATATTTTTGTAGACTAAAGGCTATAAAGGGGCTGGATGATTCTAGAATGGGGTCAAATTTGTGTTTATTAACAACTTCAATAACTAACCTACCTCCTGGCTTTAACCAAAGGGCAGCATGTCTAAAAAATTCTTCCTGATTCTTTATATAATAAAAGGTGAAATAGAATAAGGTTATGTGTGTAAATTCACCGGCTGCGCAGGCTGAGGGGTTGACTAAGGAATCCTTTCTCCAACGAAGATTCTTAGATTGCTGTTGAGTAAGTTTAGCCGCCGGTTGAACCTTGGTTTCCGCATAACGTAACATGGCTGGAGAAAAATCTAGACCAACCACACGACCGACATCATGTTTTGTAAATTCAACCGATGCATGACCCGTTCCACATCCTGCGTCTAAGATAGACCATTGGGATGGTTGTGAGTCCTTAGTTGTCCAGAGGTTTTTTAAGATGGCCACCTTTGCCTTTGTCCGTTCAACTTGATTGGTAAGCTGGTCATAGACACCAGAATAAAAATCATCATATATAAGTTGAGGGTCGGTTATCCAAGTATAGAGTGTACTGCTTGTAGTATCTGCAAAACCTTCTGCTACTAATCTTTGTTCACCATATTTATCTGCTAGGACAAGTATTGTATAATTAATACATAGCAGTACTAATATAACAAAAACAATTATTTGAATCGGTCCTAAGATCATCTACTATGTCTCTGTGTTTTACTTAATATTTTACGACATGTACGTGCATTTTTACTAGTAGAACATCCACTACGATGCTTGGCCACCTGTTTACAAAGACCATTATATGTTGTAGTTCCAATTTGTTCTAGGTCGGATTCAAGGCCACATTTAATCTTCCAAAGCCAAGTCTTTGCAGTGCGACGATTAGTTATTGCCTCTTGGATTGGACCACTGTGTTTTATCCACGATGCCTTCCATTCTTTAAAGGGAAGGGCATCTGGAAGGTAGGTCCAGAAGGCCTTGAGTTTGTCTACACGCTCATTTGGGGTAAGAAGATTATACATATTTTTTTCTTCTAAGGTCCTTGGAGGGATTTTAGGAACATCGGGCATAGGTTTTGATGGAGAACAGTAGGGGTGATTATCTGCCGTGCTGAAAAGAAAGGGCCATCCTGGAAAATAGGTTCTTGTACATCCTTCCTTTAAAAGATTCTTATAATGTTCTAAGACCTTGTCCATACTTGGATCGGGGGCGGTAGGATGACCCTGTTTTCTTAGTTTGTCGTTTACCTTATTATGTATCTTGTAAAGCCATATATCTTGATTCTTGGATGGGGGTGGAAGTTCCTTATAAAAGGCTGTTAAACTTGCACGACAGAACTTACAAGGAAGTATAAAGGGTATGGCCTTCCAGAAAGATTTAGACGCACCCTGTGCCGCAATCAAATGTAGTAATTGCCAACCAGAGGGACCCCAGTAACGGGTGTCCATGCTTCCTATATTTAACAGGCTTTTTGAATCATAGCCTTTCAAGTCTAACTTCTTTTTAGAACTTCTTCATAAGGATTATTTTCAGTATCTATAGACTCATAGTAATAGAAACTCCTATGTCGGGTTTCATGCTAAGACCTTACAGTCTTTAGCATGAAATGCTAGTGAATTATTAGAGGCCAAACCCATTTACTGATAATGGAGCTAAATAAGGACGCACTTGCTGTATTGGGGCATCTTGAGCCTTGCATTTTACAACCGTGGGTGGGCACACTTGTCTTGGGCATGGTGCTGCTGGTGGGCAAACAGTTGGTGGTGGGCACATGACCTGAGGGCAACGGGGTCTTGGGCAGGGTGGGCACATTCCTGAAGGTTTGTTACACTTACTACAATCAAGAATTACAGGTTGCCCCTTGGGAATAGAACTCTTAAGAACATAGTTAGAAAGATCTGGAACTGATGGACATTCTGTCTTTAACATGTACTTACTTAAATCGGGCATAGGTGGACAAGGAGGTATGGTAGCCTTTAATACATAGGCACTTAGATCAGGTTCTCTGCACGGGGGGCAGATTGGCTGAGGCCGTGGGCAACCACAGGGGCTAGAGCGACGGCATCTGAGACATTCTGGAGGAACTATCACAGCAAAACCTTCCTTTGATGAAGTAAGGTATAAATGGTATAAAACAAAACCTATTAATATTCCAACCAGCATACATGAACTTGGTAATACTATATTTAATTTTGACATCGGGATGTCACTCTACAATAGTTATATAATTCACTGACGCCATCCATTCCAATTTTCTGCAGGACATCCAACAGTAACTGATAAACCGGGATCAGTTGTTGCATTTAATCTTGAACATAACATGCGAGTATACCCTCTCCAACTAAAATCCTTGCCTACCTCTGTATTTGATGGCATTGCACCAAATTGCTCAGGTTTTAGTCCGCGCTTTTCAATCTGAGATATAATTTCACTACTACGCATTTTCCAATCTAAATGACCAGAGGTCACATCAGGAAAGGTTCTAAAATTAGAACTTCCTGGAAGGCCCTGTGTACAGGTGGAATTTGTCTTATAATTAAGGGGAGCCTTAGTATTGTGTTTTGACTTTTTTGTACGTGTTCCACTAACCTTTAATGAGGCTGAGGGTCTTAGACCTGGAATTCCTGATGCCATTGTATATGAACCCTTACTTTTATAATTTGGATGTGCGGCTAGGGTATTTGGATTGTCATATCTTACATTTACATCTACACCCCAAGAAACGCCTTGAACAAGTTGTTTCATATAGCCCTTTACAATGTTATTAATTTGGGCGGCCTGTTCATTGTCCCTTGGACTTAACCCACCTGGAAAGAGACTTGCAATGGCTGGAGGTAGTTTATAACTGTTTAAGAGTTGTGGTAGGGGTTTGTTAAGGTTACCAAGTAAGGGTAAGGATCTTTCTATATCAGATTTAAAAATAGGAACTGTATCTTTCTTATAAAATCCCTTTTCTATCTTTGTTATAACATCATCTATATCCTTTTTTATAACTGTTAAATTACTGATTCGTGCCCTTGTTATTGGATCACTTGTTCCAGAAGCTTCAAGACGTTTTAGTTCAACAACAAGCTTGATTTGGAACTCTTGTAGGTCTCTTATTGTGGCTCGTGTATTTGAGGGTTTATTTGACTCTTTCTTTGATGAACCTTTAAAACCTTCCTTTACTGGACCATTAGCCTGTATATCTGAGAGTGATTTTTGAAGGTAATTTACGTTTGATTTTATATCGTCTAACTGTTTATTATTAACACGACTGGCAAGTCCGGGGTTGCGCTCCATAACACTTTGAATATCAATAAGTTCACTTAAATCTGCCCGTGCCCGTGTTAAAGGAATTTGTATACTTGGATCAGAAGTGTTCTCAAGGCTCGCTGCTTGAAAGGCGAAAAAGGCTTGAAGTTCTTCTTTTACAGCAAGAATGCGAATATACTTGGCTGGCTCATTTGTTGGATTACGATAGGGGTTTGGTGATTCCTTTGAATTAAAACCGGCTGGGGCAGTTGGAAGATCGCTGACGGGTGGTGGCCCAGGTTCAACAGAACCAATGCCAAGCTGAGCTACAGGAACTGTAGTCTTTAGTGTGTCTACCTTCTTTGAAGTCAAATTTAGAAAACCTTCGTTGGGTTTTATATAGACTATGCCTAGAAGTATGAATACAAACATAAAAAATATGATTGGCCTTACCATCAGAACAATCTTTCCTAATTGTTCTGATGAATTTATCTTTTATTTTATCATAGATTACATCCATAGCATGGTATACTATCTTTTTTGATATAATCATTTGGATTATACATCTGTCTTGAAGCTATATCACAATTTGTTCTGTCTGAAGGACATCTGCTTGGTTTCTGACTCTTATATTTACCTTCAACAGAAGCACAAAGTTTATCCTTCATATCTTTAGAGTCTGTTAAGGATGGTTTTAAAAGAGAACCAATAATTTCAGAAAAGGGCATTGGTGAACTGCCAGATGGAGTACAGATATATCCAGTTGGGCATTTTACATATTTGTCACTATCAGTAGATGATCTCTGAGATGTTACGTTGGTTAATGGCGGGGGTGTTATTGTTGTTGGGGTAGTGACAGTTGTTGGAGTAGTGACCGTTTTATCCTTTTTGCCCTTTTTGGCATTTGAGCGCTTTGAGCGCTTTGAGAGCTTTGAGCGCTTTGAACCCTTTGAACCCCTTGAGCCCTTTGAGCCCTTTGACCCCTTTGAGCCCTTTGAGCCCTTTGAGCCCTTTGAGCCCTTTGAGCCCCTTGAACTCTTACCCTTCTTTTTACCCTTTGAACTCTTACTCTTCTTTTTACCCTTTGAACCCCTTGAACGCTTTGAACCTTTCTTTTTACTCTTAAAAGGTTCAATTAATGAATTTGAAACAAACATATATTGAATTAGTATTGCTCCAGCAAAAACTAAAAATAATACTAGTAGGGTCGCCTGTTGGGCCATCTCTATTCTAAGTTGTAAAAAATTGAGTGAAGCTTAAAATATATATAAGCTATGAGCACCTTAAAAGTTTTATTTAAAAATGATTCCTTAGATGAAATTGGAGTGGATGAGGCAGGAAGAGGTCCCTTATGGGGACCATTGACTGCTGCAGCCGTTATTTTGCCAAATGAATCTACATGGACCTTAGAGCATCGGGAACTTGTTTCAAGAATTAAAGACAGTAAAAAGATTTCTGAAAAAAAAAGAATTAACCTTGCAAAAGAAATAAAAACCTTTGCCCTTGCCTTTGGTATCGGAGAAGTAACACCTCAAGAAATTGATATGTGGGGTGCCACAGTAGCAAATCAAACTGCCTTTCGTCGGGCTATTTATGATTTATATAAGACTTATAAGAAGATTAATGTACGTATATTAATTGATGGTATACTACCACTACCTTCCTTAGAAGAAGGTGAAACACAAACAACTCTTATAGACGGAGATGCAACCTACCTAAGTATTGCAGCAGCCAGTATTTTAGCAAAGGTTTCCCATGATACCTGGGTTATAGATTGGTGTAAGGAACATGTGGCTGAAGCAGCTAAATATGATTTAGTAAATTGTAAGGGTTATGGAACTGCCAAACATAGAGATGGAATTCTTAAACACGGCTATACAGATCTTCACCGACGTTTGTATTTGCGTAAACTTATACCTGATATAGAAGTACATAGGTATGGGTTTATTTAGAGGTTTAATATTTAATTGCGGCGGTTGCGGCTGCGGCGGTTGCGGCTGCGGCGGTTGCGGCTTCCACGGCGACGGCCGCCCATCATCGTTTCGCCATTGCGGCGGTTCTTGCGTGAAGAGCGGTTCTTGCGGTTCATGCGTGAAGAGCGGTTCTTGCGTGAAGAGCGGTTCTTGCGGTTGTTGCGTGAAGAACGATTGCGACGACCACCCGTTGTTACCTTGCCAACATTATTACGAGCGGCAACATTACCGTCCATTTCTTCTATACTTAGTATCAACATTTTTTTAACGCGTCATCCAGTAATCTAATAATGCACAATCAGTTGCCCATTGCCGGAAAGTTTTATCTGGAGGAGTAAAATGCCCCTGACCTGATTCAACAATTGCAAGTTTCAGGCCACCACCCTTTCGTAGTCGCCGTATCCATTTTACAGGTTCATAGGCAAAGACCTCACTATCAAATTCTGCAGTTCGGGTTAAAACAAAAATAGAGGGGCTCAGAATATCTAAGGCAGAATCTGCCGGACTTAATAGTCCAACGCTTATAAAATCTTCAAGGCGTTCGGAGTTTCCAAATTCATTATGTTCTAACTGTGTTAACGGTAATTCATTATTTGTTATTGTTCTTAATTCATCTACATAGGGGACCTCAGCATAGATCGCCGAGGCTAAAGAACCATCAGGATTATTTGCAAGGCAACCTCCCATAAGTAGGCCACCTGCAGAACGTCCATAAATGGCTGTGTATGCTGGACTTATAGAAAGTACTTCTTGTGCACTTCTTACTAAGGCTTCAAAGTCCTCTATTGTTTTATGGCGACCATCTAGACGTCCAGCCTGCGCCCATGATTCATTATGGTCGCCGCCACCTCTTATAAAGGTATATAAGATAGCCCAACCTGAATTAACTAAGGGACCCCATCGCCCAGTAACAGGACCGGTTTGACTTTCCATACCATAGGCTCCATACCCAATTGCAAATAAATACTTTGGTTTTTTCTCATAGGTCAATATACCATAAACAGATGTACCATCCTTACTGAGACCCTTTATACGTTTTGATAGTAATTTTGTACCTACTCTATGGGTTAGTTTTAAGGATTCATTTAACACATAGGATGACGTTCCTGTAGGTGTTATAACATAAACATTACAGGGTAGCTGACCTAGATGTACAGCATAGGGATCTACTAGTATAGTACCTGCCTGAATTTCTAGGAGTTTTTTTGAACCCTTCATCAAAGTTTTTTGCCCATGATTTTTTGTTATAGAAAAATCCTTCCAGGTCCAATCTGAGGACTTAGATGTTTTTTTAAGACCTGGAATGGTATAATATGTATATGTTTGGCTATTTTCTTTTGAGAGAAGAACCCTACCATCATCCAAACGTAATATAGATAAATTAACCTCTGGAGAAGTTTCCTTGTATATACAGGTCTTAGTGCCATCTTCTAATTTCCAGAGTTCATGGTAGTGTAATTTATTTTTCACTCCTAGATAATAAACTACCTTGCCTATTACAGCTAGGTCTGGTCCCACAGGAGAAAGTTTATAATCCTGTTTGTGGGGTGTTGACCATTTTTGAAGTTCAAAATATTCTGCTCCATCACCTATGTCAGTAATAGAATATACAGAATTATTATATTCTAAAACATCACGACAAGTATGCTTTTTATCTGGAGATGAATGAAACCACCAAGACTTAAAAAAGTTGCTCTGCCAATCAATGGCTATAGATGGTTGCTTAAATATTATTTGCATATCTTCTGTTTTTTTATAAAGTTCAATATAGTCGTATATATGTTTTTTAATCTCTGGTTTTTTTGTATAGAGATGTACTAGGGCTTCTTCCTCTTTAAGAACAGCCTTCCACCGTGCCCCAGACATTTTTTCCATCCAGGCATCGGTATCAATCCACGAAGCAAATTTTGTATGCCGAACAGGAACTCCTGTCATCCTATTGGTCTAAACATTTAATTATATTATACTACAATGCCGGGCCTTCAAGTAAACATAGTGTACAATAAGGAATCTGTTGAACTTGAAAAGTTATCTAAGACCTTAAGTAAACTTTTGAAGGGATGTGTGATAAAATATTTTGATATGCGTCAGCCCCCAATGCCATGTGATCTTTGTATACATTTATGTGAACCCTATGCTGTCTGGTTTGCCTGGGCACGGACATCATGTATGATTGTTGATGTTTGGAACAATGCCTGGAATGGATATGACCTTAATAAGTTGAATAAGACTGATATTAATGCGGATTCTATTAATAATCTATTGAGTTCTGTTAAGGAAACTATTGAGGCTGCTGGACAGGCACCTACACTACCTCCACTCTTAAAGATTGAAGACTGTCCACCTATAAGTATTATTACACTTGTTTATAATCGGCCTAAGTTTATTGAAAATGCGTGCCTGAATCTTCTAAGCACGGATTATCCAAAATCTAAGATTGAGTGGATTGTTATTGATGACTCTGATGCCGATAAGAGTCCAAGTGATCGCATTATAAAATTTCAGGATCAGTTTCCTGGAACCATTGTCTATGTCCCCTTGTCCAAGAAAACTTCAATTGGCGTTAAAAGAAATCTGGCAGTTCAACGAGCCAAAAATGACATATTACTTATGATGGATGATGATGACCATTATCCCGAAACAAGTTTTCGTCGCCGTGTTGCCTATTTAACCAAGAGTAACCTTCAGGTCGGTTGCGCAGTCTGTACTTCAATTGCCATGTATGATTTACGTACTGGAGTAAGCGCAGTAAATGTTCCACCCTTTGACCTAAGTCTTGGACAACGTTGTAGCGAGGCCACGCTGACCTTTACTCGGCACTTCTGGGAAAATAAGAAGTTTGGAACTGTGGATATGGCTGAGGGTGAGGCCTTTTTAGAGGGTCGTGAAGGCTTTGTGGTAGAGATGCCGCCCCAACAGATTATTGTTGCGCTTTCACATGGAACTAATACCTCTCGCCGTAAGACTCCTGAGGGTGATCCTGGATGTTTCTGGGGATTTCCTCGTGAATTAATTATATTTCTTCATGGCCTTATTGGAGTTAAAGTAGAGTCTGTCTAATAGAATGAGCGCTCCTCCTCAGCCACCCCCACCCCCAGGTTCACCACCCCGCGTTCCACGTGTTCCTGCTGCTGCCCCACCACCTCCACCCCCACGTGGTCCTCCACCTCCTCTTCAACTTGCTGGAATAGCTAGAAGATTATTTGGCCCAGCTGGAAATGGAGGCAGACCTCCTCCAGGAGGATCTCCTGGAGGAGCTGTAGGTGGTCGTAGAAGAAGTCGTCGTTATAGAAAGAAGTCACGTAAGTCACGTAAGACCCGTCATAGAAAATAATGTATTTATATAGTATAATGGCACATAGATCTCCGGTACCAGCCCATGTATTTGCTAACCCTCAAGCTTATGCTGCAGCTGCACCAGCCCTTGGTTTAGGTTCAGCTGCAGGAGTAGCTCAGACACCGTATTGGCTTGGTCGTTCACTATCTGGAGCTGCGCCAGCTGCAGCACCAGCGCCAGCACCAGCCCGTGCGCCAGCCGCAGCCACAGGGGCAACAACCCGTGGTGCGGCTAAGCCTGCTGGGTATTGGTCTGGATCTTCAGGTGGTCGTAGAAGATCAAGAAAATCAAGAAAGTCTAGAAAAACTCGCAGACACCGTTAAAAATCTCTATCATTATTAGAAAGGATGCCTACTTTTGCGGAACTAGAATTTAAATGGAAAAAATCAGTTGCGGCTTTACAGAATAAGATATCTCAAAAAAAGGCTGAATTAGTCTTATTAGAAAAAGGATCAAATCAGAATAAGATATCTCAACAAAAGGCTGAAATAGTCAGATTAGAAAAAGGATTAAACTCTGCCCTCACTACTGGTTGGGATAAAGTATTAATAATGTATGGATATTCTGCAGGAAATGTACCTATGCCCCAACCTCCAACCACAAATGCTGAGCGCAATGCTCTAATACATTCTCCCTCTAATGCTAACCTTGCCGCGTATAACCCCTATCCAGCCTACTATAGACCTTATAATGGTTTTGGTACTAACCCAAATCAATTTATGCTTTTTCCTGGTACTAGCAGACTAGATGGAGGTCGCCATTCACGTCGTCACAGAAAGAAGTCACGTAAGTCACGTCGCAGACACTAAATCTTAGAAAATCTTCGAGGCTTCCTTCCTCCCTTTAGTTCAGGAATCTTTGGGACTTCTAAGCTAGCTAACGCCCCAGCATCACCCGTAACACTCTTACAGAATGCCTCTAGATCATCAGGGACATTCAGTAATTCTAGAAGAATTCGTAGTGGTGCTTCTTCTCTTGCCGAGACTATCTTGTCCTTTAAGGCACAAACAATCTTTGGGTCGTGAAATAGGGTCTGTATTTTTTGAATATTATCTTTAGGAAAATCTCCAAGTGGAATTAACTGTCCTATTTTCTGGCGAATTACATCTGGTGCAACAATACTTAATACATATAGCCATGCTCCTATAAACATTGATTTAGCCGAACTGTACATGTCACCCTTACCTTGTATATCTGGACTTATCCAGTTATACATGAGACTTATTGTCTTTCCAACAAGGCCAATGACCAAGAATTCCTTACTATAGATACCCATTAAGGATAGCACACCAGCCTTCCACTCTCCACGTAAGACATCAAAGACCCCAAGTACTAATGAAAGAATTCTACGAAGCATTGGGTTATCAAAACGATTAGTAATTACAAGAAGCCTACAGGCTTCAAGAAAGATATTTATAGAAGGTAGAATAGCATACTTAGAAATTGTTATGGGTTTAGGAATCTGTGGTATTTTTATCTCTGGATCCTTCATATCTCTTAACATTGCTAATGGCCCAATAGCAAGAGCTAACTCCCTGTTGAGTTCATCCACTGAAGTTAAAAATTTTTGAACAGAACCAGAAAATCTATCAAGGCTTGCATCCGTTTTGGGTATTTTAAAATGAGAATCTACAAGATCTGCCACACCACCCCCATTTTGAGAAGGTTTAAGCATCTTGCTAATTTCATCCATAGCCTTGTATATATGGTCATTTATTTCAGGATTAGTCTTTAAAAAAGACTGTGCCGCCCCTATCTGTCTTAGAACCTCTGCCTGACTAATAGGTTCCATCTAATCTAATCTAGGCTGAACAATTTAGGCATCCCTTGGCCTGTTCATCCTCGTATTCCCTTGCAAGGCGTTCTAGTAGTTCTTCACGTGTTTCCTTTACAGTGATTGTAGAAGGTACGTCGGAAAGAGAAGCAATTAGGCGAGGATCTACAGTAAATTTCTGTGCAGTAACTGCCGCCTTTGTGCGTAGATAATAACAACCCGTCTTGAGACCCTTTTTCCAACTATAGAAGTGCATGGACGTTAGCTTTGCGTAACTTGGCTCAGTCACGAAAAGGTTTAGGCTCTGACTCTGACAGATAAAGGCTCCACGTGCAGCGGCGTGGTCAATAAGGGTACGCTGTTTGAGTTCCCATGAAGTCTTATAAAGTTCCTGAATATGCTGGGGAATTGATTGAATGCCCTGAACTGAGCCATTCTGAGCAACAATCAATTGTTTAAGATCTTCATTCCAAAGACCAAGTGATAGAAGTTCCTTAAGAAGATACTTGTTGACTACAATGTATTCACCCGCAAGTGTACGACGAGTGTAGATGTTAGATGTAAAGGGTTCAAAACACTCATTGTACCCTAGAATCTGACTGGTTGAAGCCGTTGGCATTGGAGCAACTAGAAGAGAGTTGCGAAGACCCTTCATACTATTTTTGCGAAGAGCGGGCCAATCAAGGTTTGTAAGTGGAGTTACCTTCCAAAGATCAGGCTGTAGCTGACCCTTTGATGCAGGTGAACCAACAAAGGTTTCATAGGAACCTTCCTCCTCTGCTAGCTTACAAGAGGTCTCTGCCGCAGAGTAATAGATATGCTCAAAGATACGCTGGTTAAGGTCGGCTGCCTCTGGACTGTCCCAGGTATACTTAAGCATAGCAAAGACATCCGCAAGTCCCTGAACACCTAGGCCAATTGGGCGATGACGCATATTACTGCGCTTAGTCTCTGGAGTTGGATAGTAGTTAATATCAATTACACGGTTTAGATTGCGTGTGGCAATGGCCGTTACCTCACGTAGTTTGTCAAAGTTAAAGGCACCGTTCTCAACAAAGGCTGGAAGGCCAATAGAGGCTAGATTACAGACAGCTGACTCATTTGCATCACTGTATTCAATAATCTCTGTACAAAGATTGGATGACTTGATGGTTCCTAGATTCTGCTGGTTACTCTTTGCATTACATGGATCCTTGTAAAGAAGATAGGGGGTTCCAGTCTCCATCTGATTGTCTAGAATCTGAAACCAGAGCTTCTGAGCCTTAATAGTCTTGCGACCACGACCCTCAGCCTCATAGCGTAGATAGAGTGTTTCAAAGGCCTCACTGTGAACATCTGCCAGTCCTGGAGCCTCTGAGGGACAGAAGAGCGTCCAATCACCGTCGGCCTCCACACGTTTCATGAAAAGGTCTGAGACCCAAAGGGCATAGAATAGATCACGGGCACGTTCCTCCTCTGAACCCGTGTTTAGCTTTAGCTTCAGAAAGTCTTCAATATCGGCGTGCCAAGGCTCAAGATAGATAGCAAAGCTTCCATTGCGTTTTCCGCCACCATTGTGAACAACACCAAGATGTGTTACCGTATAATCGTGAGTCCTATCAACTTCTAGATCATACAAGATACCAGTATGGGTTGACTCTTTAACTTCAATAATTGTATTAGTTAACACATCACCCTTTTTACTATAACTGCGAATACTTGACCCTACAGGAAGTTTTCCAATCTCTACATAGTCAAGACCATTTGAAACATGTGCTAGTACAGGATGAGAAGGTGTAACCCTTACAGTTCCTGAATTTGTAGTTACTTCAAGAATTTTACCATCATAGTTATGCTCAACAACCTTATTTACCATACACCAAATTCCAGATGTCTTTGGATCAACAAAATGCTTTCCAGATTCTTCAACAGATTCAATACATCCACTAGTCAATACATAGGTTCCAGATTTAATATCTGAAATTGGAATAGGACCATTTGATGTAAGAACAAGCGTATCTGGTGTAAAACACTGATCAACATAACGAGCAGTATTATTAAAGACACGTAGCATTGGAACAAGTCCATTTGAGGTACCATTTGTACCTCGGATAAGTGAGCCCTTTGCGCGAATATTATGACAGTGAAGGCCAATGCCACCTGCGTGTTTAGAAATCTGTGCACAGTCACCAAGAGTCTTGTAGATTCCTGTAATACTATCATCATTCATTGAAAGAAGAAAGCAGGAGGAAAGCTGTTGACGTGGCGTTCCAGCATTAAAGAGGGTAGGCGTTGCATGAGTGAAATACTTCTGGCTCATAATATTATAGGTTTCAAAGGCCTTGGGAAGATCCTTTGACCATAGAGCAAGAGAGACTCGCATCCACATATGCTGAGGACGCTCAAGAATCCTCCCAACTGCGTCCTTTAGTAGATAGGACTTCTCTAGTGTCTTAAAACCAAAGTAGTCAAAGAGATAGTCACGATCATGATTGATTGTATTATCAATTAGACTACCATGGGCATTTACAGTATCAATCAGTTCCTGGCTAATATAGGACAGTGCCTCACCTGTCTTTGGCATAGTCTGATTTGCAAGAGCCATGACTACCTTTGAGAATGACGGCTCAGTGTTTTTATGGTGATTACTAATAGAAATACGCGCAGCCAGGGCGCCGTAATCAGGATGAACCGTTGAAAGGCCGGTTGCTAACTGACTTGTTAGTTCATCTAGCTCGGTAGTCTTAACACCATTGTAAATCTGACCAAGAACTTTCTGAGCAATCGCCGTCGGGTTCACTGAAAGACCATCAGATGCACGACGAATGCGCTCAAGAACCTTGTCAAAGCTTACCTCCTCAGAACGACCATCACGCTTCACAACCTGCATGCTAAGATTAGATGAGAAAGACATTTTTGATGATAAACGTAGAATTTAGCAGGTCAATTTTTTAGCTGGAAAAATTGGTCTATACTTGAGGTTCCAGTATAATAAAATGCTAGCTACTAAGTTTATCCAAGTTATTAAACATCTGGATGATGAGCCTCATACTCTTAAAAAGCCCTGTCCTGAGATGATGAAGCGTCTTCAGAGTCAGGGAAGGGCCGACGCTGAGGGAACTGGAAATAAGGTTACAAATCATGAGGCTGCCTTTGCGACTGTTCTTGAAGCCTTTAGTTTTATCTGGATTCCTAAGGCTAAGAAAAATGACCATTTGAAGGCCTTGCCAAAGGAAGGATATTATTATATTTATCAGGTAAATGGGGCTCAGGCGGCCATTGACTTTGAAATCATGTATATTAAGGACAGTATTATTATAGAGTCATACAAGATTGATTGTAAGCATAGTACAAGTGAAAAACTTATGTTAAATGATGGCTGGTTTGATGACGATGTATATTACCTACTGACATGGACTTCCAAGAAAACAGTGAAGTGTTTTATTGGAACTGGATCAATGTTTACTACAGAAGAGGAGCGCCAATTTATGCGTGAAATTCGTCAGAAAAAAGATGAGCTAAATTCTGGAAAAAAATTTGTTGATAATTTGAATGTATATTGGCGTTGTGCGAATCAGTATAGTATGAAGGGGTTTAAGGCTACTGTGAAACAGACACTCGCTTTCTTACAATCACCTTCTTTGGTTGAGGCAGTTTAGCGATTAATTGACGACCGATCGCCTCCACTAGCGCAGGAGGAACAGCATTGCCAATCTGAACAATTTGCTCTTTTTGATTGCCTGTGAGTTTGAAGGTTTCAGGAAAGCCCTGAATCATCTTGAGTTCATCAGGAAGAAGGCAACGCACATAGGAAGCCGACGGTGATTTGAGACCGACTAGAAGGCGTGGCTGATGGTCATAGGTACAAATAATAGTCTTACAGGGATTATTTAGATTAAGAACTTCTGAATGAATTGGACTATCACGCTTTCCACATGATAGAAGACGGTCGTGCTTTTTTTCCATGTAGGCTGTATCAAAACTTGTTGCCTTAAGAGAGACATAGCTATGGGGAGCTCCTGAGGGGGCAAGAGTATCAGGAATCTGAAGAGCCACAGTTTCAAAGTTTGGAGGAATTGCCTTCTGGTCTAGCTTAAGTGCGCCTTCAAGAGTGGGTTTAACAAAGCTTGACATTTTTACAAGAGTCTGAGACGCACCCCAGGATGATACAGAGGCCCAGAAAGACTCTTGGTCAAAGGTATCGGTCTTCCAACCAACAATCAGAAGGCGCTTTCTACTCTGTGGAACTCCGTAGTCACTGGCTTCAAGGACTTTGTAGGTCATGTTATAGCCAATTTCACTAAAGGCCGTGCGAATAACTTCTAGCATGGTTGGATCATCTTCCTTTGGTCCTGACTTCATTGTAAGAAGTCCTGCCACATTTTCACCAATAAAATACGGTGGCTTTGTTGCCTTCACAACACGTACAAACTGTTTATACATCTGATTTCGTGAATCTGTCTGCTTGCGCTTTCCTGCGCTTGAAAATCCTTGGCAAGGAAAGCCCGCAAAGACTACCGAGATATCCTTATAGGCCTCAAAGACACTATCAGGAATCTTTGTAATATCAGTTGCGCCGTTAGAATCCTTAAGAAGAACTGAGTCAGGAAAGTTTTCCTTGTGTGTATTGATGGGGGCGGTCTTGAATTCACTAAAGGCAACAACCTTGAATCCAGCCCGTTCAAGGCCAAGTGTATCTCCACCACATCCTGAAAAGAGTGAAATTGCCTTTGGTAGTGACATTTGTGCAGTATTTAGTGCAGTTTTTGTGGTCAATTTTATTTGTTAAACTAATATATATGGATATTATTCTCTTTTTATCTATTATTGTTGGCTTAGTTTGCATTATAATAACAGTCAAAATTATAAACTGTGTAGGAAGGTAGATGGAAGTAGTTGCTCTACTCTTACTGTTTGGCCTTATTATATTATTTCAAGCCATTGAGGCCTATCAAGTTGACAGTGCCTGGCCTATAGCTCGCCCTGCACTTAGAAGTACATGGGCAATGAAGGAAGGTTTTGCTGATATGACTCTTCAACAGTGGCTTCCTTCTCCCGAAGTTGTTACCAAGCCTGCGGTTGGAGAATGTCCTGGAACCTTAATGAATGCCGCAAATTATCAGGGTGGTCTTAAATTAAAGAATTATGAACTACTTGATTCTCTTAAACCTACAGAGTCTACACGTATAGCTGTAGGTCCAACTGCAGCTAAATGTTATGGTATAGATTACAAGCGTACTCTTGAAAAAAGCTCTTATGCACAGCGTACAAATAATTATCAACACAAGCGTCCTGATAGTTGTAGTGCTCCGAATCAGGATTTAATACTTGGATTTTATAAGTAATAGTAGGGATGTCATACTATCCTCCTGATAGAAGGGCAAATTGGCGAAATTCTATGATGAATCCTCCAATAAAAACGGTAAGATGGCAGGATTTAGTTCCAGGAAATACATATATTCTTAATAAGGGGTTTATAAAGGATGAGCATTTTATTATGTCTAATAGTCTAAAACGGGCGTTTACTCGCGCAGGTCTACCAATAGAAGAACCTTATATAAGTAATGATGCGAAAAGAATTATGATACTTCAAAATAAACCACATGTATTTAAAGAATATTATTTGGGGGCCTTATCTTTTAAAAACGGTGATGGTAATATTTCTATATATTTACGAGTGATGAAAGATAATTTTACCTTTACTCAAATAAATGAAAGAAATTATGCTACAATTAGGAATCGTGCCGCAAATAAGATTCGTCATTTTATGATGTCTCGTAAAATTTATAAAAATGCACACAAGCCCCCTTCAGGGTTTTATTATAGAAGTGCCTTATCTAGATGGCCAAAAAATACACGAAAAAATAATTAATGTAAACATCTTATACATGTTTATATTTTTTTAAATATATTATGATCGCGTGCGTGAAGGTGTTCGCGACCTTGAGGGTGATCTTGAAGGTGTTTGCGACCTTGATGGTGATCTTGAAGGTGATCCTGATCTAGAGGGTGTTACTGATCGTGTTCTACTTACAGAGGGGGTGCGTGTAACTGAGGGTGTATTAGTTACAGAGCTTGTCCGAGAAGGTGACCTTGAGGGTGTATTAGAGGGTGTTACTGACTGAGTAGGTGTTGGACTGCCTGATATTGTAGATGTTAATGAGGATCCAGATGATGGTGTACTTGTTTGTGTTGGGGTTGGACTTACCGTGCGTGTTCCTGAAGATGTTAGTGACCTTGAAGATGTTACACTGCTTGAGGGTGATCTTGAAGGCGTTCCTGACTTAGAGGGTGTTCCTGAACGTGTTCTACTTACAGTGTTTGTTGGTGTAACTGACGGTGTATTAGTTACAGAGCTTGTGCTTGTGCGTGACCTTGAGGGTGTATTAGAGGCTGTTACTGACTGGGTAGGGGTTGGACTACCTGATATTGTAGATGTTAATGAGGCTCCAGATGATGGTGTACTTGTTTGTGTTGGTGTTGGAGTTACCGTGTGTGTTGCTGAAGGTGTTGGACTTACTGTGCGTGTTCCTGAAGATGTATATGACCTTGAAGAGGTTACACTGCTTGAGGGTGATTTTGATGGTGTCTTTGAGGGTGATCCAGATCGTGTTCTACTTACAGAAGGCGTGGGTGTAACTGAGGGCGTATTAGTCACGGAGCTTGTACGTGTAACTGAGGGCGTATTAGTCACGGAGCTTGTACGTGTAACTGAGGGTGTGTTAGTCACGGAGCTTGTACGTGTAACTGAGGGTGTGTTAGTTACAGAAGGCGTGGGTGTAACTGAGGGTGTGTTAGTCACAGAAGGCGTGGGTGTAACTGAGGGTGTGTTAGTTACAGAGCCTGTGGATGTAACTGAGGGTGTGTTAGTCACAGAGCTTGTGGGTGTAACTGTAGAGGTTCCAGTTAGAGAGCTTGTGGGTGTTGATGTAAGTATTGATGATTCAGATGATCCTTGTGTTTGTGATGAACTCTGTGATTGTGTAGAATACCCTGATACTGAATTATATGGACTATTTGTTACTGTAGACTCTAGACTTGCTGACTGCTGTATTGATGGGGATGAATAACTTGAAAACATTGATGATGCCGAGGGTGATATGGATACATAATGTGTATTTGAAACTGTTGTTGATACAGAAGAACTTTCTGAATCAGAATCTGAGTGCGTTACATATGATCCAGAGGGTGTATTTGAAACTGTCTTTGATACCCAGGGACTTTCTGACCCAGAGAGAGTGTTGTTACCTGTCTTTGATACCCAAGGACTTTCTGACCCAGAATACGTATTTGAAACTGTATTTGATACCGAGGGACTTTCTGACCCAGAGGGTGTGTTGTTACCTGTCTTTGATACCCAGGGACTTTCTGAACTAGAATGCGTATTTGAAACTGTATTTGATACCGAGGGACTTTCTGAACCAGAATGTGTATTTGAAACTGTCTTTGATACCCAGGGACTTTCTGAACCAGAATGCGTATTTGAAACTGTCTTTGATACCCAAGGACTTTCTGACCCAGAATACGTATTTGAAACTGTATTTGATACCCAAGGACTTTCTGAACCAGAATGCGTATTTGAAATACTTGCCGATACAGAAATACTATCTGTACCAGAATGCGTGTTTGAAACTGTCTTTGATACCCAAGGACTTTCTGAACCAGAATGCGTGTTTGAAATACTTGCTGATACAGAAATACTATCTGTACCAGAATGCGTATTTGAAACTGTCTTTGATACCCAAGGACTTTCTGAACCAGAATACGTGTTTGAAACACTTGCTGATACAGAAATACTATCTGTACCAGAATGCGTGTTTGAAACTGTCTTTGATACCCAAGGACTTTCTGAACCAGAATGTGTGTTTGAAACACTTGCTGATAAAGAAGGCCTTTCTGACATTGAATATAAGGCAGTCTGCGTTACATATGATCCAGAGGGTGTAAGTGTGCCTGTATTTGACACCGTATATGGTGTAGAGCTTGTAGAAACCGTAGGTGTATTTGATTTCATTTTTGATAATGATTCCGTATTACTTGATGTTGATGAGCGACTTGATAGTGGTGTTCTACTACTGCTTAATGAGCCAATATTTGATTTAGAAGGGTTTGTTGTTCTTGATACTGATATTGTACTTGAACTTGTAATTGAGGTTGATACTGATAAAGAAGCACTCACAGAAGGTGACCCTGAAAGTGAACTTGTCTTTGTAAGAAACCGTTTGGATTCTGAACTACATGGACTTGATGAGGCACTTCCAGAAAACGATGAAGAAAATGTTTCTGAAACACTTCCAGAAGTTGATGGAGTGTCAGAAAGAGTAGACCATGCACTCTGTGTTCTTGTAGCAAGATTTGATACTGAATGGGTTGAACTAGAGCTTATTGAGGCTGTAGACACGGCACTAGATGAGATTGAACTTAATCCACTGGTTGTTGCAGATACGCTACTTGTACGTGTTCCCATAATAGATCTTGAACCAGTGGCTGAAACAGTGCCTGTCTTAGAAGAGGAACGCGATCCAGTTTGTGTGGCTGTTTTAAAGGATGATAGAGTAATAAAGCCTGAGTATGTCTGCGTATTAGTTCCTGAACTAGTCTTTGATACTAAGGAAGAACTACTAGACGTTGGACTTGCCGTGGAAGTTTTTGATTGTAGAGGTGACTTAGTGTATGACAAGGTTTGTAAGGATGATCTTGTAGGATACACACTGGGTGTGTGTGTCCTACTAAACATTCCAGTATAAGTTATACCTGTACTATAGGTACTATACGATGAGTGTGAGGAGGTTTGAGTTAAATCTTGTGCCCGTGTAGGTGTAGAACTTAATGATCTAAGTCCACTTGATGTTGATGTAATTGAAGCCTTTTTACTTATAAGAGAGGTCCTTGTAGATGTAGTTGTAATAGTTGATGTTTTTGTATACAGTGATGTTAGAGTCGGGCTTGTAGATGTTGTAGATGTTTTTGAAGGTCGTGTTGATGCCGAGTAGGTTGAGCTTCCAGAAGGTGTCTTTGAAGGGCCGCGTGTAGAAGTTCCACTATAGGTACGAAAGATAGAAGATGTAATCTTTCCACTGGCCGTATGTGTTTTTGAAAGATCCGCCGACCGTGTATGTGTAGAGGATGAAGTTCCACTTGATGACCCCCTTGAGGAAGCCGATAGTGATGCTGATCCACTACTTGTTTTTGAGACTCGTGTACTTACTGTAGGTGATCTAGTCAAATATATTGATTTTGTATAAGGACCTGTAGCTGTAGACGATCCTGAACTTGTTGTTGTTTTTGAAGCCATTATACTACGCGTATTAGAAGATGACCCTGTACTTGTCCTTGATAACCTAGCCGACGATGAGTAGGTTGGACTTGCAGTTGATGTCTTTGTGTTTGATATGCTTCCACTTGATGTCTTTGTAAATGGCTGACTAATTGTTTTTAATGAACTTAGACTTGATGTTTTACTAGATAGTCCTGAAAATGATGGGCCAGATGTACTACTAGATGATTTAGACGCAGGTGTTGTTCTAGTTGATGTTCTTGTAGATGTACCTGATTTAGTACTTACTGATGTAATAGTTGTAAGAAAGGACCGCTGTGATGAACCTGTAAAAAGTGAGGTACGTGTTGATGTCCTTGTACTTAAGGCACTAAGTGTCTGTTGAATGGGTGGCTGAACGCTAAACGATTTTGAAAAAAAGAGGCATATTAACAAGGAACTTCGCATCCATACTATACTTATTACTTATATATTATTTAGGCTCATCAACAATCATACACATAGTATCCTTTCGCTTTCTAGACGATTCAGGTAGAATAAAGGTTCCTTGTTTTGCGGATTCAACATCTTTCCAGAAGCTATCAATCTTAGGTTTAACAGATTCAAACCAGGATTTTGAACGCTCAACCGTTGTTAGATAAAATTCACTGGTTGTCCACGGAACGGTTTCAAGAATTGTTTCATCATTTTCAAGGGTTGGAGGTTGGCCAAGAGTATTTAGTTCACTGTACATATAACGTATAGGAAGATCATCCTTTCCAATCACATAGATTTCTCCATAATAGGTTGAACGTGTAGGCATGGCTGGCACCTTTGTTTCATAGGCAGAGTTGAATCTTACTTCTAGATAATCACATTCTTCAACATCTCCAACCTCCATCTGAATTTGCATCTGAATAACATACTCCTTGGGAATTTCTTGTGTAAGTTTACGTGTAACCGGTGCCTTAAATTCAACAAAACGGCCATATCTTTCTGGTGGACCACTAACTACCATACCATCAGGACTGGCTGCCAGATGTGGATCATTTTGATGTTTTAGACGACCCATGTCCCGTGTTACAGTCTTTGTAAGATTACAATAAATCTGATTTACAACATGTTCAAACCGTATACCCCAGGTAAAGGGATTAAGATCCATTGTCAGAACAACAGTACGTCTAGGAGCCGTGTCTAATTTTCCACATGCCTTTTCAACAACTAGCTTACCTCGTGTTAGATTATCCTTAAGAATCAGACTAAACTGACTTGCAGTAATTAATGCTTGTGATTCAGTGTACCAGGCATCCGTGCGCTGGGCAACCTGTGGCCGTGTAATTAAGGATTCTACATTTAGCTTACGCTGTTCATCTGTCCAGAGTACCTTTGTTGGAGTACTTGAGTTTAGAAAATTCTCTAAGATAAGATTCCAATCCTTCAAACAGTCCGCCTTCCATTTATTTAAATTAGGTTCTGATAATCCATATACGGGTCGTGTAGAAAGAAAGTCTAGTATGTATGATTCCATATATACTAGACCTTTTATATATTTAATCAATTTTTACGTTGGTGGCGCAGGCTCGGCAACGGGTGCAACTGCCTTGCGCCGAAGTGTTCCTGTCTTACGTTCACTATATACAAACTGCATGGTTCCATCCGATATACGATGATATGAAAACCCCTTGATTTCAAGAATTTCCTGTTTTTCTTGATCATATATAACAACTGACTTACTATTTAGCTGTTTCTTATCTAAGGCCTTTGAAAGAGTATCAAACATACGCTGTTGTTCAACCTCTGAGAAGTTTAATTTTGCCGTTTCATCAGCTACATATTTACGTATACGATTTATTCGTAGACCACGCTCTAAACGATGCCAGGGGCGGGTAAAGGCATTGTCGGCATTTGTGGACAAGAAGTTCATGAATTTATCAGCACGATCATTTACAATGCCAGTAAATTCACCACTAGCATCTTCTGTACGAACCTTTCGTGTCTTGGCTAAAAAATTCATTGCCATGGTGTTCTATATTAATACGTAATAGTCCTTTAGGGGGGTTAGAGTACATTAGATAAGATATCATATACACTTACCTTATGTTTTCCCTTAAATATTAAGGACTCCCTTGCACTTACACTGAGTCCTAGTGCCTCGTTCTTAGTTCCTTCATGACAAGGAAAGATATAGGGTTTCCAGGCAAGATTATCATCGGTCGCATCCTTCCATTGGGTGTATTCTTGAATATTTGTTTTAGGGTCAATTTCTATCCAAATACGTTTTATATCTTTTATACTTTGTAGGTGGGTTGATTTAATTATCATACCTTGCTCTTTAAGAATATTTGTATAAAACTCAATTGGTGTTGGGGTTTCAATATGTTCTTCAATACCACTCTTACCTCCAAGAAGAAGTAAGTATACTGTGTAAGTATCAAGATTACCTAAAAGGCCATTATGTTTCTTTGGCGGTCCAACAGAATATATTATATATTGTAGGGTTTGTTTCATCTATATAAAATAGATTGTAAAGTTTAGGTAGATGGAGCGTATATCTATTGCGAGTGGTCCTCCACTTGTTATGCCACAATTCAGTATAAGATCCAGAAGAGAGCAACCAATTAGAGATGTATTTAATGCCCGGCAATATGAACATTGGAATGGTGATGTGCCCAATCCTGAACAGAATTTTCATGATCCATCTAGGGCTGCGCCGCATTTTGATATGAATCCAATTAATACACGGACGGTTGAACGTGATTACAGACAGTCACAGCCCTACGTTGTGGATGGAAAACAGTCACTTGCGAATCCATACTTTCAGAAGTTTGACGCAACTCGTGACCCACGCAACGTGGCTCGTGAATTACAGGGGGCTGTTTATGAATATAATTCTCCGCGGGATCAGGCAGTGAGTAACAAGCTTATGAGTCGTAACTTTGAGAGTATGTATATACCCGAGGCTGAAGTAAAAGCTTCTTATGAAAAGGCCATTGATATATATGCTGGTATGAGGCCTAAGCTAAATAATATGAAGGCGGTATTTAGATAGGTATGCAACAAGTTCCGTGGAGAGACTTAATACCTGGAAGAACTTATAGAATAACACATGCTGCTGGCCTTTTACAGTCTAGATTGGCAACTTTTATTAATAATGTAAATTTAGGAAGAGAATTTCTAGGTGTATCCCTATTTAATAATATAATATTGAGTGATGGAAGGGTATACGAAACTGAAACTATTAGTGCATATAGAAGTGATGAATGGATATATTTTGAAACTGAGAGAAATACCATGCTGCGTAAAAAGAATATCTTAGAAAGGCCAAGAACAGTAAATGGACTTTCAATAAAGGAGGAATTAATACAAAAGGGACCTTGGAATCCTAATAGAATTAATAGAGCAAGGACCATGGGATACAGAAATTTTAATGATCCAGAAGGAAACTGGGAACCAACCGTTGTTGGTTATGGACGTGGCCCTCGTGCTAGAAGTCGTAAGACACGTAAGTCACGGCGTTAGTCAAAGGTCAAAAAGACTTCCGCATCCTGTTTTAGAAGCATCTTTGCACTAGAAGCAACCTTTTCCGTACGGCGGCGGCGTGTAGACTTTGTAGAGACTGTATTTACAGTCTGTTCAGACTCTGTTGAATTCTGTGTTCCATTTGCCCGATTTAGCCGTTCCTCCTTATGAATATCTTCTAGATTTTTGCGCATATAGTCTAGAATATTTTTCTCAAAGGCCCAGCGGAAAAAGTTCAGTTGACCAACCGTTGTTTCAAAAGAGTCGTGAGTGCCGCACTGAAAGAGTATACGCTCACGCCGACAAAAGGGATCAAATAGTTTTTTACTGTAGGCCTTTAGCTGACTCTTGTAATTAAGATAGACTACAAATTCCTGATTATTTACTACATAGGATACATGGTTTTTCTTTGCATAATTTGTTACAAACCAATCAATAAGGCGTAGTGAAACATCGCCATTTCCTTGAAGAAGTGGTATAAGAGTATTAAGATCATTGCGCTGACTATAGAATTTTTGTAAACTTACAATTAATACTTCACGGCGACAGGGGATTTTGCGTTTACGTGTATCAAGTTCTTCCATATCTATATTTTGATATTTGAGGTTTTCTTAGGCTCTTTCTTTTTAAACACTACTTTTAGATTGAGGCTAAATGGCCGCGCCTCCAGGATTTGATTATAAGGCAAGTATGTTACCCGACGTTGGTGGAGCTATACATGTTCAAGGTGGTGGTGGTATGAGTGGTGGTGACGATTTAAAAGTTTTAAGTGAATATGGTCTACAACCTGGGGGTATTATAGCTGATAAGATTGATGAACCTACTAAGGCGGCTTTTCTTGAACAATTAAGATCAGATGATTGTTCTACAAATGCAGGTAATTCAGTTATTGTAAAGAAAAACTGTTGGGCTGTTGTAGCAGTTATTAGAGCTCTTATAAAGCGCGATTTAGCAGTTGATGATGAAGTTGAATCAGAATCACCACCAGAACCAGAATCACCACCAGAACCAGAAACACCAGCACCACCAGAACCACCAGCACCACCAGCACCACCAGAACCACCAGCACCACCATCAGCGCCAGAATTAACACTATCAGTCTCAGCTACCCCAGCACCAGCTCCAGCACCAGCACCAGCACCAGCACCAGCACCAGCTCCAGCACCAGCACCAGCTCCAGCACCAGCACCAGCGCCAGCGCCAGCACCAGCACCAGCGCCAGCGCCAGCTCCAGCACAAGCACCAGCACCAGAATTAAGCCCAACACCCGAACCTCAAGAATATGCTGGCGCAGGAAGAGAGTTACAATTACGTTCTAATCGTACAAGAAAGAGTGGAAAGAAAAAGAATAAGACACATAAATTAAAAAAATCTAAGTCTAAATTAAGATCAAGAAAACATAGGTAATTCCAGTAAATAATTATTTATTTATAAAACAAATAAATAAATAATTTTAAAATAACTAGCGCTTCATTGCTGCACGGCAACCAATATCCATTAAAAATATAACACCAAGTCCAGTCAATATAAAAAGTAGCACCTCTGTCTGAGAATTTTCAGATTTTACCGTATCCATATCATCAAGGCGAGCAAAGATTCTGTCAAGCTTCTGAAGAACTTCTTGATTTTTTAACACTTGTTCAGGCTCATCACTTTCCCTTGAAGGTTGGCCACTAGGACTCTTAAGCTGCGCAAAGAAAGAACTTTGACCACCTGCAAGTCCATTTTCTTTCCAGAAATTATCTACATTTGGATAAGGTAGATTACCACTTGGAAGCATCTTTGTAGGTGTTAAATAAGCCTTTTCGTCCTTATTAACAAAGGTTTCACTAAAATTCGGCGTTAGTCTATAACTCTTATCTTCTCCTATAACATCTACATAAGGAGCCGAGGTAAATCCTTCGTTTGTACCAGAGTTTATAGTTCCCTCATTTGGATCAGCTCCAAAGAAACTCGGAGTATCATTTTTTTTATTTGATAAAACCTTTGAATTAATTGCTGAAACAGTATCAACTCCTCCAACAAAATATTCATATTCTTGAGTCACTGGCTCATGTTGAGTTAGACCTGTTTGTTCATTTAAAGTCGGAACTGCCTCCATACGTTTTGCAAGTCTGTCGGGGTCAACGCCCCCAACATTGTTCATTCCAGAATTTAAATAGTTTAGAGCTGGACCCCGACATTTTTTTGCCCGTTTCTTCTCCTGTCTACGTGATTCATCGGCTGTTTTTGTGTCTAAACAACCAGCCGATGCCAATGCTCCAGTTGGAAATGCATCATCCAATGTACAACCATCCATCTGTAATACAGAAGACCTCCTAATTAAACCTTTCTATAAAATTAGGAACAGGGTATGCGCCTGAATGAATTTAACTTTTTCTTAGGAATTTTCGGCCTTTTATACGTTTTTGGATTATTAACAAGAATTACAGAAGGTTTTGGTAATCCCTTGCAGGAAATTTTTAAAAAAATAAGAGAAATGCAAGATGGTTCGGGAGCATATAACAAATGGATTGGCTATGTTTATAAACACTCTTCAAAAAATGGACAGATCCTAAATGATTTTAAGTCTCGTGTCTTTCAACCAAACTGTCAATTTAGAAGTGATTGGGCAAATAATCTTAAGGGAAAAAGTATACCAACACCAGCCGATACACCTGAATTAGCAATGATGTCATATAAGAAATATTTTGATTCCTTGAGTAAGGGTAATAGTGAAGCTGGTAAGCAATTGTACGACGCTCGTGACAGATTTATGGCACCTGGGTGCGATTTTTTGAATAAGCCCGCCCAATATAATAGGGCCTTCAACGTTCCCTTTACATGAAATGTTTAGGGTCTATAGAGAAGATACTAATGTCATCACAAATTGGTGGAGGTCCAAGAGCCAAAGTTTTAGATGAGGTTCAATTGATGTCCGGTCATATTCTACTCGGTTTTCTTATACTTGTCTGTGTATATGTATCCCGAATCCCTGATTCAGTATTAATAAACTTTAAAATGACTCTATATCAAGTAGCAGGGCTCTTTTTTATTATAACTCTTACAACTTGTTATGGTTGGATTCACGGTATAATTGCCACACTAGCCTTTGTTCTTGTTGTAAGTCGTTCATATAGAAAGGAAACCTTTGCTAACTATGTCCCGTCAGTCTTTCTTACTTCCGATGGAATAGCGGTTGATAGAAAACACCTTTGGTTAAATGAAACCATACTTGGTGAAAATCCTCTCTTAATTCGTGATAATAACGTAAAAACATCAGCTGTTCAGGATCTAAGTGAAACCTCAGGTAAATCTTCCTCATCTAAGTAGGATGGATATAGATAATATATTAGAAATTGGTATTATTTTCCTATTACTTTGTTATATACTTTTCTTTGGTAGTGTATTTGAAGAATCATATTCAAAGGAAATGGTGGACCTCTATGTTCAACCCTGGTGGAGAATACTTATTGTCTCCTTTGTTGCTATTGGAGCATGGTGGTCACCTCGTGTAGGACTTACTGCTGCCTTGGCGGTATTTTTGTATTTAAATGATATGGATATTTTAACAAGTCCATTTCTAAATAAAGAATAGATATGAGCCTCCCGGCTCCAGTACCTGTGCAAACCGGCTTACCACTTGCGCCTCTTGATGCTGCCTTATTATCTATTAACAGTAACCCATACTTTATTGGCATGATGATGTTAATGCTGAATTTTGGCGGTCGTTTTCTTCCTATGGAAATGACAAAGGGGCAGGAGGCAATCTTTCAGAACCCATGGGTGCGACGTGCCTTAATATTTATAATTATCTTTGTTGGAACACGTAATATTCTTGTAGCCTTCTGGATGTCACTGTTTATAATCCTATGTATAGGATACTTATTTAATGAAAATAGTAGCCTATGCTTATTTAAGGGTGGTGAAACAGGAAGCACCTGTTCAACAGCAAACCCTATAGGTCTTACAATTGAAGAAACTGAGATTCTTAGACGTTTAACTGAGAAACAGCAGAAATCTGTGAAACCTGTAGAGACTAAGAAGGTAGAAAAACAAGATACAAGTGAAATTTACTGGCAAAATATAGAGGCATTAAATCCACGGTTTTAGACTCCACGTGCTCTATATGTCATAAGTGAACGCATAAGTTTTTTATTTCTTTTTGTATTTATTTCCTTTCTTCTATTACGAATTAAACGTATTCTATTCCGCATTGTTAAATTTCTATTTTTTAGAATATTTTTTTCAACATTGGATAAGTTTAAATTAGAAAGATTATTTGTATTATTCCTTTTATTATGTATAGGATTATTTATATATTTAATAGAATTTGGAAGTTCTATTAAGTATTCCTTAGACATTTCTAATATAGAGAGATTTTATAAACCTATATTTAATAGTTCCGGAACTATTAGATATGGGACTAATTCTGGTCTTTGATTTAGATCAAACACTGGCACATACCACAGAATTTATATACTTTAATAAAACCATTTTACATCTTTTTGAATATATTACAAAAAAGGCACTTCGTGGTACTGTAATTGAAGGAATCTTTCTTTTAACAAATAATGCTAGTATGGCCTATGTTAAAAAGATTGATGAATTACTTAAGACGGAATTTAAGAGCACTGGAGCCTTTACAGGGGGCGCGGGTTATCCAGCTGATACCTACTTTTTTGATTATATTATGGATTATAACCATCCTAATAGACAGGCCGATAAATCTAAGTCCGCTCTTGATGTAATATTTATGGCAAATAACTTGGGTATAGGCTATACTGATCTATCTAATCTTTTACAAAGGACATATTTTTTTGATGACTTAGAACATACCTTAAAGACTGATATGGCCGCTGCTGGAGTTCCTGACCATTATATACAAATAAAACCCCCCTTTGAGAATAAGGCTCCCGATAATACAAACTATGAACCAGTTTATGTTGCTGTACTTGCCGAGGAAGAAAATTTAAGTAAGGAAACAACCCTAAGGGGAACTACCTTTAAAACTACGGGTGGTAAGCGCTCATATAAGAAACGTAAAACTCGCCGCTCTAGACGTTAAGGCTTACAACATTGCCAGTAGGTGCCTGACGGCGGCGACGACGGCCACCTGATGTTCTGTCAGTTCCAATACTACCAAGTTCCTCAGAGGCAACACTCTGCATATCAGGCTGCTGGAAACCTGATGAGGCCTCGGCACTGCGAATCTCCTCAAAGGTCTTTAGGATGTCATCAACGCCTGAGGGACCTGACATTTCACGGCGAGCCGTCTGCTGCTGTGGTGCAGCAGCCATGTGTTGTGGCATCTGAGGAGAGTTGAAAAAGGCTCCTGGACCTGAGCCCATGCTTACAGGAACCCCCTGTGGAGCCTGAGGTGCTGGCGGGTTCGCTCCCATGGCCATACCCATAAAGTTACCAAAGCCTGGTCCAGCCTGGTTTGCAGCAGCGGCGGCAAACTGCTTTGCAAGTTCAGGATTCTTCTTAAAAATGTCATCCGCTGACGGCATCTTTGAGCGGAAAAAACTATTTGTGATGTGACACATAAAGCCACTGCCGGCAAGCTGAAACATTAGTCTGGCCTCAGGAGGCATCTTTCCACGCTCCTTGTACTTGTCATAGAGCTCCTCAAAAATCTCATCATAATCTTCAATATTTTCGTGTACACCTTCTGACCAACCGTCTAGTTTAATATCAAAGGGGTCAAACTTATTATTCATCCATTCAGCGCCCGTAACAACACTCATTAGCATGTTACGCTGAAAACGGATGCTTGTCTCAAGTTGACGTGCATCAACAAGGCGTGTGTACTCTGACTTAATCTCATCTAAGGCATTATCCATTGTGAAACGCTTTGATACAGGAAAGCCCTTTGCCTCAAGACGTTGTAGCTTATTAATAAGGTCAGACTTCTCAGCCGCCTCCTTGGCAGGATCTTTTGGTGGTCCAGCAGGAGCAAGTGCTATATTTGGAGCAGTTGATGACTGTTGGTTTGCAAAGGCACTCCCGGGACCAAAGGTATTTGACGGCTGAAAACTTGAGACCTCCTTTGTTATATTGATTGTTGGTAGTTCAGTAGCCTCCATTCCAAAATCAAAGGTCTTGGGTACTTCTTCTCTTACTTGTACATTGTCTACAGAATTTAAGCCAGTTACATTAAAACTTGTCTGTTGAGGTGGCGGCGGTGATGAAAAGACAGATGTATTAGTATATTTCTTATTTGCCAGTAGGCTCATTCCAAAGTCATCACCAAGGTCATTTACTTCAATAATGTTTGATGAGGTATCTTGATTAAAACTCACTTCGGGAAGTGTCGTAGCCATCATCTCCATATCGTTAATAGTTACCGACATCCTTGCCTCTCTCTTCTACGCGCAAAGGATGGTTTAGGTCTTTTCTTTACGCATGTCTAGTAGGTATGAGTTCAGAAATTTCACATGAAAGTATGCCTGAAGCCTTTAATCGGCTTTATGTATATTTGTATTTAAAATGGAAGGGGAGGTTAACACAGGAACAGATATCAAGTGCCCACACAGGGCCAAATGATCCTATTCCACTAAGTATAACCGACGATCAAATAAATGAGCTTATAGAAGTTATTAAACCTTTTAAAGGTAATAACGAAAAAATTGCGACTGATATTTTTCATCAAAATATACTAGAACTAAATGATGAAATAAAACTATGGGAGAAATCAGATAAAATTATATACTATGGAACGATAAAGAAAAAGGCAACCTCACCCGCAGGTCATTTAGAAAGAGTAATACCAACACTCTTAGATCCAAAACGAATATATACCTTTAATACAGATACTTATTGGGCCAGAGGTATAAATGCAAGAGCAAATAAGAAAAATTTAGTAGATAATAATATTGCTGTTTTTAATTCACGCCAATCCTTTCGGCAATACTTAGAAGGTAATATAATTAGTATTCAAAATAATTTATATATAATTTTAAATTATTCAAGATTACAAGCCTTCTCTCCAGTAAAATCAAACGATTTTATGAAAATATCATTTATAAAGGATGCCTTTTCTGATGGAAAAATGTTAAGTATTCATCCACGTCTTGGATATATACTACAAAAAACCTATCCTCAAATATGGAGTAAGCATTATTGGCTTCCTAATGTGGATACTATTGACCGAATTACTATACTGACACTACAGGCTACAGCCTTTCTTCGTTTAGATGATGAAAGTAATAGACTATACCTTATACCAAATAGAAAGGAGCTGCTGGCCTTAGAAAGTGAAAGGCTAAATGAATTAATTGAAAATCAAGTATGGGTACTTTCTAAAGATGAAGAAGAATATAATACAAGAATAAAAAATAAAGATTACAAGGGAGTTAGATATAAATCACTGTCAGACCTAAATAAACTTCCATCCTTTATACACTATGAATTAATTCTTTTAAGACATGCAGAGTCCTGCGCAAATATATGGAAGACTAAATCAAAAATACGTCAAGTAACCTATAGGGATCCTGAAATAACAGAGTCTGGTATTCAAACCTCTCTTAGACTTTCTGGAATCTTACAGAAAAAAATAAATATGTTATGGAAAAATGAACCCTATAGTGTATGCTCTTCTCAAATGATTCGTGCTCAAGAAACTGCCTATTATATGACAAAGAAACCTATAAATGTTGTTCCACACGTGGCTGAGGATGGAATAACTCTGGATAATTTTGCCTTTACAAAGGAAAAACAACGTGTAATTATAGGTGGGCGTAATCCCAAGATTCTAGAATGTCTAGATAAGGGAATAGATTCAAGAGAAAAACAGACTCTTAAAGAAAAATCTTCCTGGCCAGCCTTTTTAAAATGGGCAGAGAACAATCCAGAAAGTTTTTCTATTGGATCAGATAATGTATATAGAGCCTTGATATTTACACACTCACATTTTATGGTAAAATCTCTAGGCCTAAAAAATAGGGTAAAAAATAATAACGGATATAGTATTAGTATAAAAAATGGAACTATATCTAACTCTAATAAGTTAGATATTGGCGAAACAATTAATATAGGTCCTGATAAATGTAGAATAAGTCCATACAAGGAGACATTAAAGGCACCTTCGCTCAGAAAAAGGTCCTCACGTAGTACAAGAAAGGCTTGTAAGAAATTTATGGATACGGATGATCTACTTGATAATCAAGGCACATACAGAACGCATCTGCTAAATCTGATTTCTTATGCGCAGAAGTCCACTTAGGCAACCACTCAGGGTGCTCCTTTAAGAACACTGTTGCTCGTGCCTCAGAAGCAAGTTTGCGGTCCTTGTAGCCTGCGTCGCCGACAGCTTCACCTTGCGCCTTTTTACCTGCGTGAACAAGCTTAATTGGCGGTGGGTTAGGTAGTAGGTCTCTTAGTGTGGCAAAAAGAAGCATCTGAACCGATTTCATTGTAGGGTTCTTAAAGGCCGGTTGATTTTCTAGAAGAATTATTGAGGCCTTTGACCAAAGTGGTGCATTTTCCTTCACAAGATTTTGTAGGCTGTTGTGTATGGTTATTAACCCTACATCCGGTGCCTTTGGAACCTTAGGTTCCTGTGCTGGAATTGAGTAGAATTTAGAGAGTTCATTTACAAGATCCTCCTTTTTTTGTGGAGATTTGTGTAGACTTGGGACCTTATTTAGGATTTCCCTGAGAGTTTTCATATCTGGAATTTTTTTGAGAATGTTTCCTGAGATGTCTTTGAGAGGAGGATGTGTCTTAGGACAATGGCGACTACACACGGTTCCATAGACTGGCTTGGCCTTACACTGCGTACAGGTACTCTTTTTAGTTTCTATATTACTTGATTCAGACATAAGATTGTAGTTGTCCCAGCCAAGGATTGTCTTGTCCTTTAGGGCGCACCAGGCAAGATTTTTAATGCCAATATCAAAGGCTATTACTGACATAGTCTTTCTTAGTAAAATATGTTTAGGTATATTAGATGGATTGTAGTATTTGTCTTGAAAGTCTAAATGATGGTCGCCCTACAACATTATTTTGTCAACGTAATGTGGGTGGCGTAGAACAAGGACATATATTTCATAATGTATGTATACAGGGTTGGATTAATACAAATATAGGTCAACCTATTACCTGTCCCCTCTGTAGAGCACCTATTGCAGTTGAAGTTCTTCAAGAACTTCCTGAAAATTTTTGGAATCCTATAACTATAATTTTTAATGGTTCATTAATTCTTATTAAGTCAGCCTTAGTCGCCACCTTTGCAATAGGCTTACAAAGATGGGCTGAATATAATCATGCCAGTAGTATAGAATTAGCTGCCTTACAGCAATATGCAAGAACCTTAGAACGTTTTCAGGGTCCGAGTTCTACAGAATCTATGGGTAATTTAACAATGAATAGATATTTACACAGGGTAAGTCAGGTACAACTTAATAGTACACATGTACAATTACAAGAAAATGTAAAAACACTTATAGGTTTACTTATGCTTTTGCTGATTGTTAATATTTTTAAAAAAATACGAACACTGTACCGAGGAGGTGGTAATACACTGAGTATAAATGGTGATTCAATAGAAATTCCATCTGGGTTTGAACACACTGTAAAGGAGGCCTTTGCTAGTCTAAAAAAGATAGTGGCAAAGCATGGTGGGCGTAAGACACGCCGCCGCTAGGCCATGTTTTCCCAACGCTGTGTTGTATTTCGTCCATATTCGTTATACCGTGTAAGTTCAATATGTTTAGTATTTTTTGTCATCATATCAGGTGGAAAGTTGAAGGTTCCAAATAAGGGTGGTGTAGGCTCAATACGCTCTAGACCAACGCCATCGGGTGAACCCTTATAAAAACTACATCTTTCTGTATTACATTGTTGATAGGCGGCGGCAGGTAGTTCAGTCTGTGCTGAACCTAGGGTATGGCCAGTGTTTTTAACCTGGCGCTGACGACTTATACGAACAATCTCATCGGCGTTATGTATACTCCATTGTTTTACAGCAAATTGACTGCCGGGTGGCGCACGAGTTACACAGGCTTGACGATAATCAGTGACGTGACGACCATCTTCCATCATGGCCGCATAGGCCCTATAACGATTGTCAGAGCGTGGATCTGTCTTTGTTGCCTCTGATTCACGGGTTGTTTCCTGTTTTATCTGGCTCCAGGAGGGTTGATGAATAATTGATCCGTGATCATTTAAGCGAAATCCCTTACCGTCCATTATCTATTTTATACATATAAAATACTATCAAAAAATATACTATAAATTATTTTGAATTTACGTAAAATATATGTATATATAAAAATGGATAGCAAGACTATACATTTTTATATGAATGAAAATCAATCCTTGGCCGCAGTGGGTAAACGTGGACCACGTGGTGCTAAGGGTTCTACAGGTGTTAGGGGTGAAACAGGTGCTACGGGTGTAAGTGTAGTAGGTGCTACGGGCCCTAGGGGTGATACCGGTATACTTCCCGGCCCTACAGGACCTGCTGGCCCTGTAGGTTCTACAGGTATACAAGGAGACACAGGTACACGAGGAGATACTGGCCTTATAGGCTTTACTGGTGTTATAGGACATACAGGTGTGCGAGGAGAGACAGGAGTACGAGGAGATACTGGTGCTACTGGTCCAACTGGTGTTACTGGTCAAACGGGTCCAACAGGTGTGCGAGGTCCAACAGGTCCACAAGGAGATAGTGGTGCCACAGGTGCGACTGGTGTTACGGGTCAAACAGGTCCAACGGGTCCGAGCGGTCCACGGGGAGATTTTGGTGCCACTGGCCCAAGTGGTATAGGTGGTTCTACAGGGTCAACTGGTCCACGGGGTGACCCAGGTGAAACAGGGTCTTCAGGTGCATCAGGTCCTACAGGTCCTACAGGTCCACAAGGTGCATCAGGTGCATCAGGTCCAAGAGGTGATACAGGTGCTAAAGGTGACTCAGGTCCAACTGGTCCGACAGGTCCCACAGGCCCGACAGGACCAAATAATATAAGTAATAATGTATATATATCTTCCTTATCAACAAACATAATATCTATAAACACACTTCAAAATAATGGACCCTTTATACCGCTAATCAATATAAATTCTAATTTATTTATATGCCTATCAAATAATAATCTATCATTTAATAATTCTTCTAATATTATTGAGTTCAATAATAGTACAATAACTGCCTTAAATATTTTAAATAACACAAACTTAAATAATTTAAATAATCTTTTAAATATACGATTTACAACAGCCCTTGTTGATTATCTTAATAGTCAATCATAGTAGAATGGCTACTTATCATATTAGATATGAAAAGCGTGGCAAACGTGGACCAAGGGGTTTACCAGGTGATGTTGGTCTTAAAGGTGAAGCAGGTGCTTTTGCTATACCCGGAGCAACAGGTGTAATTGGCATAATGGGTGTGGGTACTGTTGGTTCAACTGGAATAATAAATGGGCCAACTGGACCAACTGGTATAAATGGAATTAAACTTTCTGGAAATACTGGTCTTACTGGAACTACTGGATCTACAGGTGCAACTGGCCTTAATGGTCTTAATGGTCTTAGTGGTATTCAAGTAACTGGACTTACTGGTCTTACTGGAGTTATTGGTTTAGAACTATCTGGATTATCTGGACTTACTGGTCTTATTGGAAGTAGGGGAAGTACTGGAAGTACTGGAATTCAAATTTCTGGACTTAGTGGACCTAGTGGATTAATTGGTTCACCTGGAAAAAAGGGGTTTGAACCACCTGGATTAACTGGGTCATCTGGACCAATTGGATCAACTGGACCATCTGGATCAACTGGACCTATTGGACGGGCTGGTTCAAATGGGGACACCGGTGTTTATCAAGGATTAACTGGATTTACTGGTTATATTGGCGAAGGTTATCTTGGTGAATCTGGTTCTATTGGAAGTGTATATCCAATTAGTAATAATGTATATGTTTCATCTATATCATCGTGCCTTATATCAATAGTTCCTAGTACAATTAGCGATAGTGTATGGGTTGCTGCTTGTTCTGGAGGTAAGGGACTTTTATGGAGTTCTGATGGTAATTATTGGAATCAACTAGATCCAACTAGTCCAGGTTTTTATTACGGTATTGGATATTCTGTGGCATATGAAAATAATATTTTTGTAGCTGCTGGATATGATAGAAATCGCGATTATAGTTTACAATGGAGTTCTAATGGAATAAATTGGTCTAATACTAAGAGTGGAGGATTTCCTGGTAATATTGGACGTAAGGTAAAATATATAAATAATATGTGGATAGCATTGGGACCTCCAACAAATAATGTATATACATCAATAATGTTAAGTCCAGATGGTTCTAATTGGAAATCAATTTTTGAACTTAATAGTGGTGGATATCTCACTTTTGATAGTACTTATAATAATGATAATTTTGTAGCTTATGGTAATGGAATATTAGTAATAGTTGGTATTGGTAGTAATTCATTAAATTGTATTCAATGGTCTAAGGATGGTCCTAATTTTACTAATATTTTTAATAATCCAAATTTTACTGGGCAGTGTCCTTTTTATTTTAGCAATTCATTAGGCGTTGGTCCCAGTGGTATAGCTAGAGCTGTAGTTTGGGGAAATAATATATTTGTAGCTACTGGAAGTGGTATTAATAAGACTAATACAATGTTATACAGTATGGATGGTTCTAATTGGTCAAACTGTCTTACTGGCGGATTTAATTTTTTATCGCGCTCTGGACAGTATGAAGGGTTTTGTTTATGTTATGCAAATAATATGTTTATAGCAGGCGGGTCTTCAGAAGATCAAAATAATACAATATTGCATAGTTTGGATGGTTTTAACTGGTCAGATTGTGTTACTGGTGGTTTTACAAACGGACGAGTTTGTAAATATGTAGTATATAATAATGGGGTATTTGTAGCAGTTGGAGATGGTGGTAATGCTAAAAACAGTCTATTACATAGTACAGACGGCTCCAATTGGTTTGATGCCAATTACGCTCCCGATAATGTTATTGGTGCTAATACAACATCTCTTACCTATTCTGGTAATAGATGGATAGCAGGTTATACTAATAGAACCTTATACAGTTTAGACGGTTCTAATTGGTCTAATTCTACTAACGGAACAGGATTAAATTCAATAGCCTATAAACCATCAGTTACACCCTTAATTAATATTGGGTCAAATAACATAAATTTAACAGATAATAATATAACAATTAATAATAGATCAAAATCTATTGAATTTAATAATAATTTATACGGACTACTTTCTAAATTAGGTACTGCCAATTTAACATATCTTAGTAATTTTACAAGCATTAATTTAACGCAAAGATTAGTATCAAGTATTATAAGCTGGTCATAATAAACATACATATAAAATTTACTTTTAGTAAAATATACATGTATTAGTATAATTTATTTATTCTCCAAGACTATTATCAACTTCCCCAATATCAAGTGGGGTCGCACCAGTCTCAGGTTGTGCTGAAAGAAGTTCAGTTAAATCAGTCTCTTCGTGCGGTTCACCAGAGTCGTGGCGACGAATCATATCAATAACCTGGGACTTGCTTAGGTTACGCGTTCCAGAAATGTTTTTCTGCTTTGCCACTTGAACAAGTTCCTTATAGGTCATAGCCTCATAATTTGCACTCACAGATGAGCGTTCAACCTGAACCTTTTGCTTGGGTGATGGGGGTACAGGTTTTTCAATGTTAACCTCACGAACTTCTTCATTGGAAACAAATGTATTCTCTTGTTCAGGTTCAGTGGCCGACATAAGCGCTTGTTCTGTTGTAACCTTAAGATCTAGAAGAATATTTTCCATAAGGCCAACCTTACGTTCAAGCTGTCCAGTACGGCTATAAAGATAGTAGCTCACGGCGGCAAAGATTAGTCCGAGTACAATACCAATAACAACACCGTCACTTGGCATATATTTCTGCTTCTCTACCTTCTTTTTTAATTATTATTTAAGCGCACAATCCAGCCTCCTTTAAAACTTCATTCACACTACTTACCTTACAAACTCCTTCTCGGAGAGTATAGGTATAATTTACAGAATCTCCATTAAGAGTTGCGGGGCAACACAGGGTGTGTATATTTTCTGGTGGATCCTCGCATAGACTGAAAATATGAGTACTAATAATACTTTTTACCTGTGGTAGTTCCCAGAGTTGTTTTAAGAATAGTCTTGCACTGATTTCTGCATCGGGGGGATTTGTACTGTGAAATAATTCGTCAATAAGTACTAAGGATGTTTTCTGCGTTTTTCTTATCTTATGAATCATTTGACTGGCCCTTCGGACCTCCATTTCAAATAGACTTTCCTTTCCTGCCGTATCATGACTCTTAAGTCGTGTAAGTACTGAATAGAAGGGATTCCATGATCCCACGGCATTTTTTGTAAATCCAAAGACCTGGCCAAGTATAACCTGTTGTAAGATTGCTCTTAAGGATGATGATTTTCCTCCACGATTTGGCCCAGTTAGTAGGGTGTGTCCTATAACATTAACATTACTGTTAATTCGTTTTGAAGGGTGTATGGCCAAATCTGAAAGATTGCTTAGTTGTAAACTTCCAACATAGTTCACCGACGACCACGATCTATCAATAGCAAGAGTTGTAAGAATAGATATACGACCCATAAGAGTTTTTATTATTCTTATTCCGCAAGGCTCCTCCTTCATCCAAGCAACTATCTCATGAACATCATTCGGTATTTCTGGAATTACTAGACGACAGTCACTCATTAGACCTAATTTTTTAAACTTAGTGTATAAATCTGCCACAGTAGAATGGATTTTTATAAAGGCATGACCCTTGTCAGTAATGGCCTTATCAATCTTTGAGGTATGATAGGATGTTATAAAGGGTTGGACTATGCCCTGTCCAAGACTGGCCAGGGTCCAGAAAATCTGTAAATAATGTTTAATAGTCCACGGTTCATTTCCATTAATTCCAAGAACCAGTTGTTTCATCATTTGTACATACATTTCCCATGGTATATTCATACCAAAGACGCTCTGAAGAATTATATAGGGCGAAATAAGAAGTAATAAGGGTGTCATTAAACCAAGTATTGGAAAAATCCATATTTTACAAAAAACAATAAGAGTTAATAAAAAGGGTACTGAATTAAAGGGTTTCATATTATTTTGAAAGAAGATTTGACCATCCGCAGCATTTTCAGTATCTGAAGGCGCTACCGCCTCTATTATTTTTTCATAGCTGCCTAAATCTTTCAGTGATTTATGTGCAGCTTCTAGAAAGGGTACATTATCACGAAGAATTAAAACATCATTTTGTCTGCGTCTAAGAAGTTTAGTTGACGAGGTAAAGGATGATTTTAATTGTTTTTCAAATTCCTCCTTACCAGCTTGAACCGGTATGCCAAAGGATGGTATGTGTTGAATTAATTCACTATCTGATAATTCCTGTGTAAGATTCATCTAGTTTAATAGTTTAATGTTTAGGGGATTAAAAGACGCAGTACTATGTATATTAGGATGGCGGATGTAGAATCTAGTGTTTTAAATATTCTTAATCTCAGGCAAAAGGCTTCCTGTCACTTATCAACTGATAGTCTACGACTTTCGGCCTGTGTGCGTGAGAAATGTCTACAAGCCGAAAAGGCTGAGGGTGAGGCTCCAATCCAATGGCGCATACGGGGTCCTCCCCCAAGTAAGGAACGTCCCTTGGTCGTGCGTCCTCGGCCTCAAAAGGTATTAGGAAAGACACCTGTACAGCCCAATAGTCGGTATGTCAGTAAATTTAAAAATAATGAGTCTGCTGTTGAAGATAAAATTTTAAATCAGGTTATATTAAATAAGTTAAATAAGTTTAGTGCCGCTAATTATGATGAAATTAAATCCTTTTTACAGCAGATTCTTGATAGTGATGAAAATGAATTTTTACAGAGTTTTATGATTCTTGTATTTAAGAAGGCTGCTTCTGAACCAACCTATTGTTCACTCTATGCTCGTATGATCGGTGAACTAAGTGTAGAATATAAGACCTTGCGCAATGAATTAGAGACTCTATATAATTCTTATCTAACTATCTTTGAAGAGGTAACTGAAGATCAAACAAAGGATTATGAGGCCTTTGTACAGCGTAATCGTGAAAAGTTCCATCGTCTAGGATACAGTCAGTTTCTAGCTGAACTGACCTCACTTGGTATTTTAGAACAGGAACAACTAGAAAGGCTTTATACAACTATATTAAATCAGATTGTTATTCATGCTGCTATTGGTGAAGATAAGCAACAGCTTATTGATGAATATATTGATTGCCTTTTACGAATGACACGAGCCTTTCAAAAAAAGCAACTGCCAGTCTTGGTCCAGATTCGTCAAGGACTTTCAAAGGTTTGTGAAGGTCCAATGACTGATATTTTATCCAAACGTTCAACGGTTTATCCCGGTATTACAAAAAAGGCTGGTTTTGCCTTAATGGACTGCCTCGATATTTTTCGTGGAACAGCATAAGATGCGTAATATTTTATAGAGGCCTATAGTAGAAATGCCCAATCGTCGTAATACGCGTCGCAATCGTCGCAATTCACGCAAGAATGGAGGTGGTCTTTTTGGTAAGCTCTACGGCCCAATCCACCAGGCTCTTGGACTTGGTGGAAACGTTGTATCAACTGTAGCAAAGACAACGGGTAATGTTGCTCGCCGCGGATTCCATGGTGTAAATAGTGTTGGTCTTAAGGTAACAGGCCGTGCCAACGCCGCTGTTAGTGGCCTTCTCAGTCGCCGCAACCGCCGTAGCCGCAGAAATCGCCGCAACTAGTTATAATACACTAATACCCTATCTTATTATTTAAAAATAATAAGATAGTAAAAATTGAACAAATTAATACCTTATAATCTAGTATAGCATGGTAAAAAAAGACAAGAAGAAGGGATTTCGCCCAGTCAAGAAACGCTCCTCTGATGATGCTAGCAGTGTAGACAGTAAGGGAAACATTAATGGTCTTATAGATTATGGTTCTTCCGATGAGATGGTCCTAGATGAGGACCACAAGTCTAAGAAAACCAAGGATAAGAAAAATAAGGTTGTCTATGAATCTGATGAAAGTATGGACGATGATGAATCATATGAAACCGAAGAAGAAGCTGGACCGGCCTTTACCTTTAGTTTTGGAGGTATAGATGAAAGTGAAAAAAATGTTCCAAAGCGACACGATATGAAAAAGGAACCCAACGATGTAAAAGAATTTGTTAAACTAATAACAACCCCATCCGATGAAAATACAATTGACGGACAGATTGACCAATTTAAGGCTCTTTCTGAAGATAAGAAGACAAAACTACTTAATGTACTAGGAAATCGTCAAGGTTCTGCGCAAGCTCAACAGAGTCTTATGTTTAAGATTCTTACCATGGACTTACCGGCAGAAACGCAGACCATGGTTGTAAATAAGTATAATTCCCTTCAGAATCTTGATCCAGGTAGTAGTGAATATTTTAAGCTCCGTAATTGGCTAGAAAAGCTTACAAGCATCCCTATTGGAATCTACAAGGAACTGCCTGTTAATATTAATAATGGTACAGAACTGTGCCGTGCCTTTATGGAAAAGGCACGTAAGTGTCTAAATGACGCAATCTATGGCCAGGAAGAAGCCAAACTTCAGATTCTCCAATTTATCGGTACTAAGATTGCAAATCCTTCTGGCCGTGGTCTCAGCCTACTTCTTTCTGGACCACCAGGCATTGGAAAAACATCACTTATCAAGGGTGGTGTAGCAAAGGCTCTAGAATGGCCCTTTCAGTTTATCAGCCTTGGCGGTGATAGTGACGCAAGTACCTACACTGGTCATCAACTCGTCTATGAAAGTAGTCATTGTGGTAAGATTGTGAATAGCCTTTGTACCGCAAAGAGCATGAGTATGGTACTTATGTTTGATGAGCTAGATAAGATTAGTACCACACCAAAGGGCGAGGAAGTTCAGAATCTTCTTGTACATCTAACGGACCCTGTTCAAAATGGCGAATTTGAAGATAAGTATCTAGCAGGTGTTAATATTGATTTAAGTCGTGTAATGTTTGCCTTCAGTGCAAATGATTTGAACAAGATTGATCGTGTCTTACTTGACCGTATGATTGTTGTTCAACTACAGGGCTATACTCAAAAAGAGAAGGTTGCTATTGCGGAGAACTATCTACTTCCTGCTGCCTTAAAGGATGTTGGCCTTACGGAAAAGGTTGCTGTATCAAAGGAGGTCTTAGAACATGTTCTTCGTGAATATGCTTCAGAAGAGACAGGTGTACGTGAACTGAAGCGGTGTATGGAACAGATTTCTCAGAAGGTAAATATGCTCCGTATGTTTAATTCCAAGGATCTACCCTTTTACATTAAGGACTTTAGCCTTCCGTTTGTAGTTAAGAAAGAACATATTGACCTGTTTCTTAAGAAAAAGGTAAATGATGTATCAACTAAGATGATGTATACCTAGACCTGTAATAATTTAGTTGCCGTATTTCTAATATTAGAAACAGAGGCAGTTATTCCATTTAATAAGTCACTACTTCTTTTTTTATGTTCAGCCCTTGCCTCAGCTTCCGCCGTACTTGCGGCAGCCTTAGCGGCATCGGCCTTAGCCGCCGCCATTGCCGCCTCTTTCTTAAGTGCTTCTAGTTCAGCTCGTGTTTCATCTGCCTCCCTTCTAGCTCTTATTACATCAGCCTTTGCAGCCGCCTTTTCAGCGTTTGATAGACTTTGATCTCTTAATTTTGCGTTAGCCTCGTCTAAATCACGACGTGCCGCCTCAGCCGCAGCCTCAGCTGCCTTTTTTTCACCAGCTAATTCGGCGGCTAATTCAACACTTTTAGCGGAGGCGGCATTTAAGGCACTTTGTTTTTCTTGAAGTTCGGCCTCCTTTTGTTTCCAAAAGGCATCACCAGCAGCGTAGGCATCATTAAGTTCCTTTTGCTTAGCATTTCTTTGAGTTTCAGCATTTGAAGCCTTTCTGGATGCCTCATTCATACTAGTCCGTGCATTATTACGCTCTTTTATAGCGGCATTTCTTTCAGCCTGTGTTAGACCAGCTGCGTTTACCTTGGCCTGAGCTTCAGATAAGTTAGATCTTAGTTTATTTTCTCTGGCCGTAGCCTCCGCCCATATTCTATCTGCTTCTTCTTGATTTCTGCGTTTTTCTTCTTGAGCAGCGTTTAAGGCGTTTTGTTTACTTTTAAGTTCAGCTTCTTTTTCCTTCCAGAAGGCATTTCCAGCCGCATAGGCGTTATTAAGTTCCTGTTGCTTAGCATTACGATTACGTTCGGCATTTGAAGCCTTTCTGGAGGCTTCATTCATACTGATCCGTGCATTATTGCGCTCTTTAATAGCAGCATTTTTTTCAGCTTGCGTTAGTCCAGCTGCGTTTACCTTTGCCTGGGCGTTTGATAGATTTTTCTTTGTTCTTTCAAGTTCAGCTTCTTTTTCCTTCCATAAAACATTACCAGCCGCATAGGCGTTATTAAGTTCTTTTCTTGCCGCATTACGATTACGTTCAGCGTTTGAAGCCTTTCTGGAAGCAGCATTAAGATTAGCCTTAGCCGCATTACGATTCTTTATAGCGGCATTTCTTTCAGCCTGCGTTAGACCAGTCGCATTTACCTTAGCCTGTGCATTTGCAAGGTTCTTCTTTGTCCTTTGAAGATTGGCATTTGCCGCAGCCTGTCTTGCGGCGGAAGCATTCTGATTTGCCTTACGACCTGCTACTGCATTATTACGATTTCTTTCAGCACTTGATAATTTGGCCTGTAGATTATTACGTTCCTGTTTGGCCGCATTACGCTGTCTTATAGCCTCATTCTTTTCAGCCTGTGTAGAGTTTGGTGAATTTAAAACTTTTTTTGCATCCTCAACAGACTTAATATAGGCTGCGGCAGAGGCCTTAGCCGATTCCATGGTTAATCCTTTATATTTATTATTTCTTGTACGGTTTCTCAGTGCATTTTCACGATTTTTATTAAGTTTTGATAAATTATTTGCGCCACCTTTTTTCCTAGTATAACGCATCCTATTTAGTCTAAATATTATTAGTCTAAATAGTAAATTATTGTCGGGATTTAATGTCTACGTGTGTGGCGACGACGTCTACTTCTTCTTCTTCCGCCTTTCTTTGCGGCCGCACTAGACCCATTAAGATTAGACTTTTTTACATTCTTTGTTAGATTCTTTAATTTGGCATTTCTATTCCTTTCAAGTGCATTTATTCCAGGCTTACTCGCAGGTAGGGAATTGGCACCCATATTTGGAATTTGAGCCATTGCATTTTTGTGGGCGGCATCATTATTTTTAGTACCCTTATCATTATTTTTAGTACCCTTAATGGGCGCAGGTGGATTAAAGGCATTTGAACCCGATTTTGGTCCATTATTTTGACCAGCTAGTTTTCCTCTACCTGCTAGACTTGATGGCTGATTTACAGG
>Ga0187843_10000143_pt1 | contig 56971 bp, 47 predicted proteins | sample SpaLakP09_SKY_43_FD_134516 | JGI IMG/M metagenome (GOLD analysis project Ga0187843, IMG submission 134516) | Oligotrophic lake water microbial communities from Sparkling Lake, Wisconsin, USA - SP09_SKY_43 | ecosystem: Environmental > Aquatic > Freshwater > Lake | place: USA: Sparkling Lake... | reverse complement strand
TTCCGGCGTATGTTGCGGCGGCATTTCCGACGCTAACGCCAGTGCTGCCCGATCAGGTGGAAGTCACGCGCACGTTCCATATGCACGTGCATGAAGACCACTGGAAGGCCGCGCACGTGCGCGCCGTGGCCAACTTCATCGCCGAACAGGTGGATGCCAGTACGACGTTGTTCATGAACGGATAATGCCAGCCGGCACCACAGCGCGGACGGCGCCAGGTTGTGCATCGATGCACAACCGATGCGGATTTTCGGGCTGTCGCTGTGCGTAAATCGGGCGAATAATTATCGGCATCGTCGTTTCCTGACGCCGCGCCCCACGCGGCGCATCGTGCCGTGACTGCCCCCGCCGCTTCCGCTCGCTCACCATTCCTTCTCCGTTACCACGCATGGCGCCAGTTGGCCCGGACCGTCGCACAAGTGGGCGCACTGCTGGGCGTCTGGTTCTGCGCCGACTGGCTGACCCGCAGTCTGGGCTGGTCGATTTCCCCCGGCGTGCTTGGCATGCTGGCGGTGCTCGGCCTGTTGTTGTCGGGCAAGGCTGACATCGGCTGGGTCAAGTCGGGGTCGGACTGGCTGCTCGGTGAACTGGTGCTGTTCTTCATCCCCTGTGTGGTGGCGGTGGTCAACTATCTGCCGCTGTTTCGCGCCGAAGGCGTGCAACTAACCATCGCCGTTGGGGTGGGCACGATTCTCGTCATGGCCGCCACCGCGCTGGCCGTGCATGCGGGCTGCCGCCTGGAGCGCCGCATCACGCAATGGCGGGACGCCGCAGACGAGCAGGGGCAGTCATGATCGCGCATCCAGGAACGCCGCTGGCGTCGCTCTTCTGTCTGGCCTGGACGGTCGCGCTGTATTTCGCGATCAAGCCGTTCTATCTGCGCCGGCCGCGCATCTGGCTTTCGCCCGCCATCGTCGTGCCGGCGCTGACGATAGCCTTGCTGCTGGCGGCCCATATTCCCTATGCGGCCTATGTGGCCGATACGCGCTGGATGGTCTGGCTGCTGGGGCCCGCCACTATCGCGTTTGCGGTACCGATCTACGAGCATCGCGCGATCGTGCGCCGGCACTGGCTGGCGCTGGCGCTTGGCGTGGTGGCTGGCACGCTGGTGGCGATGGTCAGCGCGCGACTGCTGGCGCAAGCGTTTCATTTCAATACCGAGATCACGCGCAGCCTGATGGCGCGTTCGGTCTCCACGCCGTTTGCCGTGGCCGTGGTCTCCCGCACTGGCGGATCGGCCGATCTGGTCTCGTTGTTTACGGTGATGACGGGTCTGGTCGGCATGATCGTGGGCGACACAGTGCTGGCACTGCTGAGGCTGCGCTCGCCGGTGGCGCAGGGCGCATCGCTGGGCGCCGCGGCGCACGGCTTCGGCACGGCCCGCGCGCGCCAGCGCCACACCGAAGAAGGCGTCGTGGCCAGCCTCACGATGGTGCTGGCCGGCATCCTGATGGTCATCGCGGGCCCGGCGCTGACCAACTGGATCACGGCGCTGATCGGTTGAGCATGGGCGCCACGCCTGGCGTGGCGGCCCCGGCACAGGAAGTGGCGTGGGGTGTCGCGTGCAGCGCATTCCCTCGACTTTGCTGGCGGAGGACGCGCCTCGCGGACTAGACTTTTCTGACATCGACCGTCGCCTTTGCGGAGGATGCCGTCATGGCCGCACGTTCCATTGCCTCGCTATCGATCAGTTTCGGGCTCGTATCGATCCCGGTGAAGGTGTTTTCCGCCACGGAAAGCAAGTCTTCGATCAGCTTCAACCTGCTGCACAAAGGCTGCGGGTCGCGGCTGCGCCAGCAGTACGTGTGTCTGAAGGAAGACGTGGTGGTGGAGCGCGCCGACATGGTCAAGGGCTACGAGTTCGAGAAAGACCGCTACGTGACCTTCACGCCCGACGAACTGAAGGCGCTGGAAGACGCCGCCGCGCAGACCATCGACATCCTGTCGTTCATGCCGGTGGGCGCGATCGATCCGATCTACTTCGACAAGGCTTATTACCTGGGCCCGGACAAGCGCGGCGCCAAGCCCTACAACCTGCTGGCCGAGGCGATGCGGGAAACGGGCACCTGCGCGCTGGCCAAGTGGGCATGGAAGGGCAAGCAATACATGGTGCAGATCCGCGTCGGCGACGATGGCCTGATCCTGCAGCAATTGCTCTATGCCGATGAGGTGCGGGACATGGCCGATCTTCACGTCGAACGCACCGACGTGCAGCCCGCCGAACTGAAGCTGGCCCAGCAACTGATCGAGCAGAACTCGGTGGACGGCTACGATGCATCGGCCTACACCGACGAGGAAAAGCAACGCATTCTCGAGCAGATCGACAAGAAGATCGCCGGCAAGAAGATCACGGTGGCCGCCGAAGCGCCACCGGCGACCGGCGGTGAGGTGATCGACCTGATGGAGGCGTTGCGCAAGAGCATCGGCGCCAACAAGCGGCAGCCCGCGGCCAAGAGCGCGGGCAAGGCGACACCGAAGGTGGCCGCGGAAGCCCCGGCGCGCAAGACCGCGCGGCGCGCCGCGTCGGCGCCCACCGAAGCCCCGAAGCGCGCGGCGCGCAAGTAGGAGGCCGGCGCGACAATGCAAGCCTATTCGATGCGGGAAGTCCAGGCGCTGCTGGGCATCTCGCGTACGGTGATCACCGCCCTGATTGCGGCGGGCGTGATTTCGCCGCGCCGTGGCGCGCGGCGCGAATATCGTTTCAGTTTCCAGGATGTGGTGCTGTTGCGCACCGCGCAGTCGCTGCGCGAGGCGCGCATTCCCACGCGCCATATCACGCGCTCGCTACGCCGCCTGCAAGGCCTGGGCGACGGGCGTCCGCCGACCGGCATGCGCGTGACGGCGATAGGCGGCGACGTCGCGGTGCAGGACCGGCACGGTCGCTGGCAGATCGATTCCGGGCAGTTCATGCTCGATCTGGACGACGCCGCGCCGGCCCGCGCACCGGGCGACGTGGTGACGCTGCGCCACGCGGGCAGACCCAATGCTCCAGTCGATGCCGGCGAGTGGTTCGCGCGCGGCGTTGCGCTGGAGCACGATCGGCCCGATCACGCGGAAGCTGCCTATCGCCATGCGGTGTCGCAGGCGCCGGATTTTCTCGACGCATGGCTCAACCTGGGCTGCCTGCTGTGCGACCACGGCAGAATCGCCGAGGCCATCGACGCGTATCGGGCCGCGCTCAGCTATCTGCCCGCGCAGCCGCTGCTCCATTTCAACCTCGGCGTTGCGCTGGAAGACGCCGGAGCCGACCGCGAGGCGCTCGATAGCTATCACGCCTGCATCGCGCTGGCGCCGGATTTTGCCGACGCGCACTACAACGCCGCACGTCTGCACGAAGCGCTTGGCGATCCGCATCGGGCCATCCGGCATTACAACCAGTACCGCAAGCTCGAACCGGTGATCTGACACGCGACATAGCCGTCGTTTGGCGCCAGCCGATCCTGCGCGATCGCACGACGCCCCGCGAGAGCCCCGGACATCACCCCGCCGCGAGCTGCCACAGCAGTGCGCCGTTCAACAGGATGATGATCACGGCGGACGCGCCCGCCAGCAGCAACGGCGCGCCGCGCACCCGCCAGACGCCCATCAACTTGCGATCGGCGCCAAACATGATCAGCGGTACCACGGCCAGCGGCAGCGTGAGGCTGAGTACCACCTGGCTGGCAACGAGCAGGCTGGCCGATCCATGTTCGCCAAAGGCCCACACGGCGGCCAACGCCGGCACGATGGCGACGGCGCGCGTCAGCAGGGCGCGCCGCATGCGCGAGATGCGCAGGGCAAGAAATCCCTCCATGACCGCCTGGCCAGCCAGCGTGCCGGTCAGCGTCGAATTGAGTCCGCACGCCAGCAGCGCCACGGCAAACAGCACGCTTGCCAGATCGGAATGCAGCAGCGGCGCCAGCAGCCGATGCGCGTCGGCCAGATCTTCCACGTCGGTGAATCCGTTGGCGTGAAACGCGGAAGCCGCGAGGATCAGCAGCGCGGCGTTGATCAGGAAGGCAAAGCCGAGCGAGCCGAAAGTGTCCAGGTTCATGCCGCGCAGCGTCTCGCCGAGCGAATGGCGGCGTGCCACGCGGCTGCCCGGAGGCGGTGTGAAGCGGCGCACCAGCGACGAATGCAGGTACAGGTTGTGCGGCATGACCGTGGCGCCGACGATACCGGCCGCCAGCCACAGCATGCCGGCGTTGCGCACCAGTTCCGGCGAGGGCGCGAAGCCGCCCACCACATCGGACCATTGCGGCTGGGCCATCGCCAACTGGGCGACAAACCACAGCGCCACCAGCAGGATCAATCCGGCAACCATCGCTTCCATCTTGCGCTGGCCGTAGCGCTGCACCGCCAGCATCACGATAGTCACCACTGCCGCAATCAGCACGCCAACCCACAGCTTGACGTGGAACAGCAACTGCAAAGCCACGGCGCTGCCGACGATTTCCGCGACATCGCACGCAATGATCGCGATTTCGCTGGCGATCCAAAGCGCCAACGCCGTGCGCCGGGAAAAGCGCTCGCGGCAAAGCTGCGCCAGATCGCGCCCGGTGACCACGCCGACGCGCGCCGCGATCCATTGCAGCAGCATCGCCACCAGGCTGGACAGGGCAATCACGCTCAGCAAGCTGTAGCCAAATTTGGCCCCGCCAGCGATTGCCGTCGCCCAGTTGCCGGGGTCCATGTAGCCCACGGCGACCAGCGCCCCCGCTCCAAGAAAGGCGAGACGCGATCGACGCGCGGGCGGCGCGGCGGGGAGGGTGGCTGATTCGATCGGCGGCGGCATGGTTGGCGGTTCGGTGGAGGAGGCAAGGCAGCCTGTCTGCTGGATTCTAGATCGTTGTTGAGAATAATTCCCAATTAGATTTATTTACCGCCTCCATTTGCCGTCATCGTACTCGGGCGCCGACTTTTTCGCATTCGGACACAAAAGTTATGAAATTAGGCACAGATGGAATCACTTTATGGACCGTTATGCACATAGACTGGATGGCCCGTTGCGATCTGCCGAGGTCGCAACTACACCAAACCACCTCAGTCCCTTTTCAAAGGGTACGTAACGAACGTACACTATGCATGCCGAGTTTATTGAGCTGCCGCCGTTCGAGCGGCATCGGGAAACGTTTCTGGATGACGACGCATTTCGGCGTCTGCAGGCGATGCTGGTGATGCATCCGGAGGCGGGTGACGTGATACCGGGCGCCGGCGGGCTGCGCAAACTGCGCTACGTCGACGAGCGGCGGCACAAGGGAAAGCGCGGCGGGCTGCGCGTGATCTATTACTACTGGCTGGGCGGCGCCCAGTTCTGGCTCTTCACGCTCTATGACAAGGACAAGCAGGATGACCTCACTGGCGCGCAGCGGCGGCAGCTGGGGCAACTCCTGGCGTTCGAATTGAAAGCGAGGCAATCAAATGACGCGGGATGTATTCGGTGAACTGGTAGAAGGATTCGAGGCGCTTGCAGACGAGCGCCAGCGCAAGGTCACGCTGCGGTCGCACAAGGTGAAGGTGGCCGATCTGGAAGCGGTGGCCGCCCAGGAACTGGTGGATTTGCGGGACAAACTCAACATGTCGCGGCCGGTGTTTGCGATGTACCTGCGCATCAATCCCAGGACGCTGGAGAACTGGGAGCAGGGCAGGGCAAAACCGAATGCGCAGGCGACTCTGCTGATACGGCTGGTGCAGAAATATCCGGAGACGATTCAGCGCCTGGCTTCGCTGGCATGATCGGGCCGTTGGGCGCTTTGGTCGCGGTGGGTCGTGCTGGAAAGGCGGCTTCAGCGATTGCCCCAGCCGGGGCTGCTGGCGCGGCCGGCCAGTTTGACCGGGCCGCAGCAAGCGCAGGCCGAGCCATGGCTGGCGGTGTCGCCGCCGGCGCTTGTGCCCGCAAGCCCAGGGGCCGCCACCAGCGCACGCGCGGCCGTGCCGCCACAGGTCGGGCAGGCAGCTGGCTCGTCGCGTCGGGCCATCGGTCGCAATTCAGAAAAGTCGCCGCAGCGCGTGCAGCGATAGTCGTAGGTCGGCATCGCCGCTCCAGAGACAAATCGATGTTGCCGGCAAGCTTAGCTCAATCCATCGCGGCGTGCGCCAGCGTATCGTCACCGTCGTGCCGCGGCGCCGGCCGGATCAGCAGGATCAGCGGCACGACCACCAGCGTGGCGATGAACATCGCCTTGAAGTCGTTCAGGTACGCGATCATTGCCGCCTGCTGGTCGATGGTGCGTCCGAGCAGCGCAAGGTCGATGCGCGATCCCTGCGCGAGCATCGATTGCAGTGCAGGATTGTAGGGATTGACGTGGGTGACCAGATCGCTGTGCGCCACTTGCGTGTTGCGCGTCATCATGGTCTGGATCAGCGAAATGCCGATGCTGCTGCCGATATTGCGCATCAGGCTGTAGGTGGCGGTGCCATCGGCGCGCAACGCCGGTTGCAGCGTGGAAAACGTCAGCGCCGAAAGCGGCACGAACACCAGCCCCAGCCCAAAGCCCTGGATCACGCCGGGCCAGACGATGTCCGAGACCGACAGCACGATCGTGTAACCCATCATCTGCCACAGCGCGAAGGCCGATATCAGAAATCCTGACAACAGTAGCAACCGGGCGTCTACATGTCGCAGCAGCCGGCCGGCCAGCATCATCGAGATCATGGTGCCGATGCCGCTGGGCGCGGTCACCAGCCCGGTGGTGGCGACGGGATAGCCCATCAGGTTCTGCAGCATCGGCGGCAGCAGCGCGCGCGTGGCGTACATCACCGCGCCGATCACGAAGATAAAGCACGCACCGGTGACGAAATTGCGGTCCTTCAGCAACGCCGAGCGAAAGAACGACCGTTCGCCGGCCGTGGCCGTATGCACGACAAAATAAGCAAACGCGATCACGCAAAGCAGCGCTTCGATGCGAATTTCGAGCGACCCGAACCAGTCGAGTTGTTCGCCGCGATCGAGCATGGCCTGCAGCGCGCCGATCGCCAGGCTCAGCGTGGCAAAGCCGAAAGCGTCGAACTTCATGCTCCGTGCCGGGGCGCGGTTGGGCAGCGTCGCCAGCACCCCAAACAATGCAAACGCGCCGATCGGCACGTTGATGAAAAAGACCCAGCGCCAGTTGTAGCTGTCAGTCAGCCACCCGCCGAGCGTCGGCCCCAGGATCGGCCCGACCATCACGCCCATGCCCCAGACGGCCATCGCCTGCCCCTGTCGCGAAGGCGGATTGATATCGAGCAGGATCGATTGCGACAACGGCACCAGCGCCGCGCCGAAAATCCCCTGCAACAGCCGCGCGGCCACGATCTGCGTCAGCGAGTCCGCCATGCCGCACAACGCCGATGCAATCGTGAAGCCGCCAATCGAGATCGCCAGCAGCTTCTTCACGCCCAACTGGTCCGACAGCCAGCCGGTTAGCGGCGTGGCGATGGCCGCGGCCACGATATATGAGGTCAGGACCCAGGTGATTTCATCCTGCGACGCCGACAGCGCGCCTTGCATATGCGGCAACGCCACATTGGCGATGGTGCTGTCGAGCGTCTGGATCAAGGTGGCCAGCATGATCGAAAGCGTGATCATCGGGCGATTGAGCGGTTTGCCAGCGGTCTGGGCGGGCGCGGGGACCACGGAGGACATGGAGCGGTTCGGACGAATTGCCGACTAATTGATAAGCGTGCTTATTATATGCGCGACAGGCGATGTGCGGTGTTTCGATAATTTCCGGGGATCCGAAGGTATGCGAACGCCGCCAATCCCTATAATCGCGCGCATGGAAAAGGATCTTGAAAAGCGATTTGGCTTTCTGGTGGCGGACGTTGGACGCCTGTCAGGCAAGCGTTTCGACGAACTCTCGCGTGCAAAGCTGGACCTGACCCGGGCGCAGTACCGGGCGCTCGCCTATTTGTCGTATCACGGCGAGATGAATCAGGTTTGCCTGGCCGATCTGATGGAAGTGGCGCCGATTTCCGCAGGCCGGCTGCTGGACCGCATGGAAGAGGGCGGATGGATCGCCCGTCGCCCCAATCCGCTGGATCGGCGCGAACGGATGGTGCGCATGACCGACAAGGCCGACCAGGCGCTGGACGCCGCGCGCGAGGTTGGCGACGAAGTCACGCTCCAGGCGCTCAACGGCTTCAGCGCCGCGGAGACCGATCAGTTCCTGGATTTCCTGCAACGCGCCCGCGCCAACCTGTCGAAAGGCGCCGGCAGTTGAACGTCGCCGGAAGCCCGGTGCGGTCTCGGGCTGCCCCGCGCCGAGGCATGCGGCAGCGTCCGATATCAGGCTTGTATCAGCCGACCGCGTCCCGCTTCGCGTCAAAGTCGATCTCGACCGTCAGCCCGCCGCCACGCGTCTCGTGTAGCGACACCGTGGCCCCATGCAGCCGCGCGATCTCGCGCACAATCGACAGGCCAAGTCCGCTGCCTGCGCGATTGGCGCTGGCAGCGCCGCGATAGAAGCGTTTGAAAACCGATTCGCGTTCGGAGGCCGCCACGCCAGGGCCATTGTCTTCAACCAGCAGGCGATGACCGTCGACGCGCACGGTGACGACGGCGCCGCGGCCGGCATAGCGGATGGCGTTGTCGATCAGGTTGCCGAGCATTTCCTGCAGCAATTCGGCCTGACCGTCGATCTCAAGCGGCGCACCGCCTTCGAAACCGAGGTCGACGCCATCGCGCCGCGCAAGCGGCGCCCAATCGAGCGTGATCGACGACGCAAGCTGGTCGATCCGCAGTGGCCTCATGGCGGGCGCGTAGCCGCTGTCCGGCTCCAGCCGCGACAGCGACAACAACTGCGCCACTTCCCGGGCGGCAAGCTGAACCGAATCGTGCAGCCTGTGCAGATGGACGCGAACGCCGTGCAGGTCCTTCTCACGCAGCGCCAGTTCCGACTCGGCCTGGATGATCGCCAGCGGCGTTTTCAACTGGTGCGCGGCGTCGGCAAAGAATCGCTTGCGGCCTTGCACCATCCGATGCAGCCGCCCGACGTACTGGTTCACCGCCGATACCAGCGGCTTGGTTTCCACGGGCAACGTCATGTCTTCCAGCGGATCGAGATCGTCGGGACCGCGCGCGGCTACTGCGTCTGACAACTTGTGCAGCGGCCGTAGCCCGCGCCGCACGCCAAACCAGACGATTGCCAGCGCCAGGGTCACCAGTATCAGCTCCTGCTGCAGCGAGCCAATCAGAATCTCATACGCGAGACGCTCGCGCGGCTCGGTCGATTCGGCAATCAGCACCCATACCATTTGCGTGCGCGCGGATCGCACATCGTGCAGCGGCAGCGCCATCGACGCCATGCGCACGGGCATGCCCTGGTAGTCGGCGTCGTAGAACTGCGTGCGGTACAGCGCGCGCACTTGCCGTGGCGGCATCGGCAGATTTTCGTAGCCGGTGATGGTCGCGCCATGCTCGTCGCGAATCTGGTAGAAGATGCGCGAGCCGGCTTCGGCATCGAAGACTTCCAACGCCAGATAGGGCACTTCCACTTCGACCCGCCCATCGCGCAGGCTGATGCCCTCGCGCATGGCTTTGAGCGACGCGGCCAGCGTGCGGTCGAATGCCTGGTGCGCGGCGGCCATCGCACGGCGGTCGGTCAACCACGCGTCCAGCGCCAGCAGCCCCAGCAGCGGCAGCAGCAACCATAGCGTCAGTTGCAGCCGCAGGCTGCCGGACTTCATGGATGCGGATCCACCGTGGCCGCGTCGCGTGCTTCGAGCAGATAGCCAAGGCCGCGCAGCGTGACGATGCCCACGCCGCTGCCTTCCAGCTTCTTGCGCAGCCGATACACATAGATTTCGATGGCATCCGCGTTGACCGATTCGTCGATGCCGAAGATCTTTTCCGACAGGGCCGCCTTGTTGACCGCGCGGCCGTCGCGCAGCAGCAGTACCTCCAGCACGGCGCGCTCGCGGCCGGTGAGCTGCAGCAATTCCCCATGCAACGTGAAAGCGCGACTCACCGTGTCGTAGTGCAGCGGGCCGCAGTGCAGGCCCGTGCGATCGTGGCCGTGGCTGCGGCGAATCAACGCCCGCGCGCGCGCTTCGAGCTCGCTCAGTGCGAACGGCTTGGCCAGATAGTCGTCAGCGCCGAGGTCGAGTCCCCGCACGCGGTCTTCGACCGATCCATGCGCGGTCAGAATCAACACCGGCAACGGATTGCGACGCTGGCGCAGTCTGCGCAGCACTTCCAGCCCGTCCAGGCGCGGCATGCCGATGTCGAGGATCGCCAGCGCGTAGTCCTGCGTGGTCAGTAGATGGTCGGCACTGGCGCCGTCGTGCATGCAATCGACCGTGAAGCCGCTCTGGCTCAGCGATTCCTTAAGGGATTCGGCCAGTCTGAGATTGTCTTCGGCAAGGAGGATACGCATGGGGGCTACTGCAAGGCAGGTCTGCAAATGTCGCGCGAGGAGTGATACCTGCAACGGGCAGTGCGTGCCTAGCTAGGGAAACTCCCAATCGTGGTGCATGCCCCACGCCCGAAATGAAGGACGCTTCGAAAGCGAACTGAAAGTGCGCGCCCCATACCATCCGCCCCATTCACAACTAGAACCAATCAAGGAGACTGGGATGAATCGCAAGGCAGTGGCTGTGGCGGTGTTGGGATGCGCGGTATCTGGCGGCGCGGCGGCGCAATCGAGCGTGACGCTGTACGGCCTGGTGGACGCGGGTGTCGAATATGTGAGCCATGCCGGCCCGAACGGCAACTCGCAGGTCAAGATGACCTCGGGCGGCAAGAACACTTCGCGCTGGGGCCTGCGCGGCACGGAAGACCTCGGCGGCGGCCGGCAGGCGATCTTCGCGCTCGAATCGGGCATCGCCATCGACACCGGCAAGCTCGATACCGACAACACGTTGTTCGACCGCCGCGCCTGGGTGGGCCTGCAGGACAAGACGCTGGGCAGCATCCGCATGGGCCGCGATTTCACCACCACCTACGACTTCATGCTGCCTTTCGATCCGATGGGCTATGCGCCGAATTATTCGTGGGCGACGTCTGCCACCGCCACGGGCGGCCGCAAGGACGGCATGTTCTCGCGCTCGGCCAATGTCGTGCGATACGACGGCCAGTTCGGGCCGGTCAAGCTGGGCGGCACGATGTCGTTCGGCGAAGTGCCGGGCAGCTTCAAGAGTTCTTCCAAGTACGACCTCGGCCTGGGCTACAACGCCGGCAAATTTGCCGCGGCGCTGACGTGGGATCGCCAGATGGGCGCGGGCACCAGCACCACCCCGGCTGATTCGGTCGATTACGTGCAGGGCATCCACGCTGGCGCAAGCTACGATTTCGGCGCGCTGTCGGTCTACGCTGGCTACCGCAACTATCGCAAGACGTTCACCACGGCAGCGGCCAAGCAATTGAGCGATCTGTACTGGGTGGGCGCAGCGTACGACTTTACGCCCGCCTTCACGTTGTATGGCGCGGTCTACAAGCAGAACATCAAGGGCGACACCGATGCGGATCCGATCCTGTTCTCGGTGCGCGCTCAATACAATCTTTCCAAACGCTCCATGGCCTATCTGTCCGCAGGTTACGCCAAGGCGCGCAATGGCCAGAACGTGAGTGTCTCGCGGGATTTCGTTGGCTATGCCAACAATCAGGTCGGCGTGACGGCAGGCTTGCAGCACCGCTTCTGACCATTGTTTCGGGCCGCCGTGGTGGGCGGTCTTGCGGCGGCGCGAGGGGCTCGCGCCGCCGCTTTTTGCTTTCGACGCCCCATCGGCATCCGTCCTGGATCGCCGTCGCGCTCGATGCCGATTCAGTTGGCGCCCGTGACGCGCCAGACCATATTGCCGACATCGTCGGCCACCAGCAGGCCGCCGCGCTTGTCGACGGCCACGCCGACGGGACGACCCTGCGCGTTGCCGTCGTCATCGAGAAATCCACCGAGCACCTCGAACGGCGCACCCTTGGGCTTGCCCTGGTCGAACGGCACGAATATCACCTTGTAGCCCGCGCGTGGCTTGCGATTCCACGAGCCATGCTGGCTCACGAACATGCCGTCGTGAAAACGCGCAGGCAGACTGTTGCCGGACGCACCGGTCATGCCGATCGAGGCGGTATGCGATCCCACCGCGTAGTCGGGCACGATGGCCTTGGCAACCATGTCGGGCGCGGGCGGTTTCACGCGCTCGTCGACGTGCTGCCCGTAGTAACTGAAAGGCCAGCCGTAGAAGCCGCCGTCGCGCACCGACGTGATGTAGTCGGGCACCAGATCGCTGCCGATCTCGTCGCGCTCGTTCACCGATGTCCACAGCATGCGCGTGGTCGGCTCCCAGGCCATGCCGTTTGGATTACGCAGGCCGCTGGCATACACGCGGTGCTGCCCGGTCTGCCTGTCTACTTCCCATATCGCGGCCCGGCCCGCTTCCTTGTCGAGGCCGTTTTCGCCAGCGTTGCTGTTCGATCCGACCGTCACGTACAGCTTGCTGCCGTCGGGGCTGGCGATGATGTTCTTGGTCCAGTGATGATTCAGCGGCCCGGCCGGCAGATCCACAAGTTTCTGGCCGGGCTCGGTGATGCTGGCCTGTCCCGGTGTGTAGCGGTAGCGCACCACTGCGTCGGTATTCGCCACGTAGAAATCGTTGTCGACCAGCACCATGCCGAATGGCGAGTTCAGGTCTTTCAGGAACACCGAGCGCTGATCTGCGACGCCGTCCCCGTCGGTATCGCGCAACAGCGTGATGCGGTTGGCGCTGGGCGTACCCGCACCAGCGCGGCTCATCACCTTCTTCATGACCCAGCCGCGAATGCCCTTGCTGTCCTCGGGCTTGGGCGGGGCGTTGGTTTCCGCCACCAGCACGTCGCCGTTGGGCAGCACGTAGAGCCAGCGCGGATGATCGAGCTTGTCGGCGAAAGCGGCCACCCGCATGCCTTCGCCAGCCACCGGCGTCTTGCCGTTGTCCCAACCCTTGGCCGGCGCAATATGCACGGTGGGAATCATTGTTTTGTTGGGCGCCGGCAACTGGGGCGTCGGGCCGAAACCGGCCGTCTCGGGCAGTTTCGCGGAGTCGCCGCAACCGACCAGCAGCGTCACCGCCGCGATCGAAAACAGCGTTGCGAGGGGATAGATCAGGTATTGGCGCATCGCGGGCTCCAGATGCCGGTTCGAGAGTGGTTCGAATTGTGTGACTGGAGCATAGAAATCCGCACGTGCCCTGTCTGTCGGCGCGCAGGCAAGGCGATGTCGGCGGCTGTCCGACGATGTCTGTCACGACAGCAGGCCGTGACGTTCATGCCATTCGTGCAGCGACTCCTCGGGCCACGTATCGGTATGGACGTGCCCTTTGCCGCGCGGCACGTCGACCCAGGGCGCGACCCAGTTCAGCGCCGCTTCCACTACCTCCGGCGGTTTGGGCAGCGGCGTATCGATGGCGCTCGCATTGGGATGCACCAGCTCGGGCCAGCGCGCGTCCCACAGCCACAGCGGGCTGCCGCATTGCCGGCAGAAATGCCGCAGCGCCTTCGATCGCACCGGCCGCTTGCCGGGCTCGCGGATCACGGCGTGGAACTGCGCGACATGCTTCCGGCCTCTGACGCGCAACGTCTTGGCGTCGCCGCCCAGATTGATGCCATAGCCGCCGCTGCCACCGGTCTTGCGGCAGATCGAGCAATGACAGTGCATGTACGGGTAGGGCGAATCGGATTCGAGACTGAAATGCACCGCACCGCATTGGCACGAACCTTCGAGATGCATAACGACTCCTGAATCGGGTTGTCGATGCGATCCAGTGTGGGCGACGCAATGGGCGCAATCAAGCGCGTTGTGGCTTCATGGGCGGCCAAAACTGTGGCGTTGTCAGGCGTTGTCTGTCAGCGCGCGCGAGTTTTTGTAAGGAGATGTGTGAATGCGGCACGCGGGGCCCGACAACGCTACTAAACTCGGGAACACGGTGTGCGGATGACGCATGCGATGCTTTGTTTCCTGGCCGTTGAACGCCAGGTGCGTCGTGCGGCTGGGGCCGACGACACGGCCGAGCCACCCGCACCGGTTCTCTCCATAACAACAGCTGAGAGGTCTCATATGTCCACAAATCGAATCATTCGCACCACTTCGCTGATCGGCGCGCTGACCGCTGGCCTGATCTCCGCCACGGCCTTTGCGCAGACGCCGGCCACCGCGCCGGCCGATTCGACCGCGGTGCCGCCGGGCACCACGCAGATCCAGCCGCCGAAGGATCCGCTGGTGGAACGTCGCGAGGCACGCAAGGCCGCCAGCGACCAGTACAAGGCCGAGAAGGCCGCCGCAAAGGGCCAGTACAAGCAGGAAGTGGGCGCCGCAAAGCAGGAGCGCAAGGACGCCAACAAGGCAGCCAACGAGGCGGCAAAGGTCGAATTGCAGCAAGGCACGACCAAGCAGTAACCAGTAATCGGCATCGACACGGCCGATTGCGGTCCGCCGTCGCCTCTCTGGCATCACGCCGGCAGGGCGTCGACGCATCGCTTAAGGTCGGCCGGGTAGACCAGGCCCGCATGAAGCCTGGTCGCGCTGAAACGGGCGCGCCGCGCATCTCGATGCGGCGCGCCCGTTTCGTTTGCGTGGGATGTCAGACCAGACGCGCACCGGGCCACGCGCCAGACATCACCGTGTTGCGCACCGACTGCCGCACCGTTTGCATGATGTCCCACAGCTCCGGCACCACGGGCCGGTTGCGCGCCGTGGTGAGCGCCACCTGTCGCGTGACCACGGGTTCGACCACACGCGCCGATAACAGCCGTCCCTGCGCAACGCGGTCGGCCACCGCGGCAAACGGCAGCAGCGTCGCGCCGCAACCGTCTTCCACCAGCCGCATCGCCACCGTATTCGACGCATCGCATTCCATCGCCATGTTGAGCGTGATGCCGACGCGCGCGGCCAGCGATTCAGTCAGCACGCGCAGCCCGTTGGACGTGCTCGGCAGGATCAGCGGCACTTCGCCGAGCCGGCGCGCGGGGAAGGTCGGCCCCAGATGGGTCCACGACGTGGGCGCTACTAGCGTGAGATCTTCTTCGAGCAGCACGTCCACCTTGAGCGCGCCTTGTTGCTCGGGCAGATAGAGCAGCGCCACATCGATGTCGCCAGCCGCCAGCCACGCCAGCACCGGGCTGGCCAGGCCCTCGACAAAGCGCAGTTTGGTCGCCGGAAAGCGCTGCTTGAGCGCCGTGCCGATGGCCGCGAACGCGGTATTGGCGATGGTCGGCTGCGCGGCGATCACCAGTTGCGCAGGGCCCTGCGCGGTCGATGCCCGCACCGCGGCGCGCGCCTCCGACAGCGTGGCGGCTACCTGACGCGCGTAGCCGAGCAGCGTGGTGCCAGCTTCCGTCAGCACCACACCGCGTCCACTGCGATGAAACAGCCGCGTATCGAGCGCCGCCTCCAGCCGGGCGATTTGCCTGCTGACGGTAGACTGGTCGGCGCCCAGTTCGAGCGCCGCGCGCGAAATGCTCTGCGTACTGGCGACGCAGACAAAGCACGCGAGATCGTCGGAATTCAGCGCGGACATCAGGCCTTCGGCGTATCGCCGATGGCAAAGGCCGACATATGCTCGATGGCCTTGACCAGCCCGGAGTGATCCCAACCAGCGCCGCCCTGCGCGACGCACACGTTGAACAGCTGCTGCGTGGATGCGGTATTCGGCAAACCCAGACCGAGCGACTTCGCGGTGGACAATGCCAGGTTCAGGTCCTTCTGGTGCAGTTCGATGCGGAATCCCGGATTGAAGGTGCGCTTGATCATCCGTTCGCCGTGCACTTCAAGGATCTTCGAACTGGCAAAGCCACCCATCAGCGCCTGGCGCACGCGCGCGGGGTCGGCGCCGGCCTTGGCGGCCAGCACCAGCGCCTCGCTCACGGCTTCGATGGTCAGGGCGACGATGATCTGGTTGGCCACCTTCGCCACCTGGCCGTCGCCCACGTTGCCCACCAGCGTGATGTTCTTGCCCATCAGTTGCAGCAGCGGCAGCACCTTGTCGAACACGTCCTGCTTGCCGCCGGCCATGATCGACAGCGTCGCGGCCTTGGCGCCCACTTCGCCGCCCGACACGGGCGCATCGACATAGTCGCAGCCGAGCTGCTCGATCTTGACGGCAAACTCGCGCGTGTCGATCGGCGAGATCGAACTCATGTCGACCACGATCTTGCCCGGGCTCAGGCCCGCCGCCACACCGTCGTCACCGAAAAGCACGCGCGCCACGTCGGGCGTATCGGGCAGCATCAGGAACACCACGTCCGCTTGCCTGGCCACTTCCGTGGCGCTGCTGCACGACTGCATGCCGGCGTCGAGCAGGTCCTGCGGCACGCCGCTGCGCGTATGGGCGAACACGGTATGACCGCCGGCCTGAAGATGTTGCGCCATGGGCTTGCCCATCACGCCCAGTCCGATAAATCCGATTTTGCTCATGGTTGTTTCCGGTTACTGCGGGGTTCAGGATGCGAAGCGCTCGCGCAACGCGCGCGCGGCATCGCGCAATAGCAACTGGTCGATGCCGACCGCCACGAAGTGCGCGCCCATGTCGAGGTAGCGCCGGGCGTCGGCCTCGACGGGCGTCAGCGTGCCAATGGCCTTGCCGGCGCGATTGGCGGCGTCATAGATCTGCCGGACCGCGGCCTGCACATCGGGATGATTGGGATTGCCGAGATGGCCATATGCCGCGGCCAGATCGTTCGGCCCGATGAACACGCCATCGACGCCGGGCTCGGCGCAGATCTCGTCCGCCGCTTCCACGCCCTTGCGGCTTTCGATCTGCACCAGCACGCAGATGTTGTCGTTGATCGTCTTGAAGAAATCGGGCAGCGTGCCAAAGCGGTTTTGCCGCTGCGCACCCGATACGCCGCGCGTGCCGTCGGGCGGATAGCGGGTGGCCCGCACCGCGCGGCGCGCTTCTTCGGCCGATTCCACAAACGGAATCAGGAAGTTGTAGAAGCCGATGTCGAGCAGGCGCTTGAGCATCACCGCGTCGTTCCACGGCGGACGCACTACCGGCGCGCTGGTGCTGTCCTTCAGCGCCATCAGCTGCGGCGCGAACGTCAGCACGTCGTTGGGCGAATGTTCGCCGTCGAGCAGCAGCCAGTCGAAACCGGCCAGCCCGACGATCTCGCTGGTCACCGGCTGGCCGAGTGAACTCCACAGGCCGATCAGGCGTTTGCGCGCCAATACGTCGGCGCGAAACTTGTTGGGCAGCGGCGTGATCTGCGGCAGGTGAGGGGTAGGGGAGATGGTCATGTAAGCGTTCCTTTTCAATCGACGGCCAGCGCGGACAGCGGCCCCGGCGATGCGCCGCGCGATTGCAGCACGCGCGCGGCGGCATCGTCGAGCTGCGCCAGCGTGCCGCTGTCGACCGGGATGAATTCGGCGCGGGCGCGGCGCCACGCGCGTTCGGGATCGCCCGGCAGGCGGATGGCGTCGTTGCCCGGCTGCAGGCGCGACGCCTTCATCCATTCGACAAACGCCTCGACCTCGTGGCCGAACGTGGTGCTGGTGCCCATCCGGGCCGGATCGAAAATGATCGCCAGCATGTTGTTCCACACGGCGTGCTCGTGCGTAAGCGTTTCCGGGCGGATCGTGTGGCCGCCGGTGACGGCCGCGCCCAGCAGTTCGCACATGACGGCCAGCACATAACCCTTGTGTTCGCCGAACGTGCGCAGCGCGCCTTGCGGCGTGCCCGGATGCGGGAACATCACGGACGGGTCGTCAGTCGGGTGTCCGTGCGGGTCCATCAGGCAACCGGGCGGCACATCGACGCCCTTGTTGTGGGCCACCCGCACCTTGCCCAGCGCGATCGCACTGGTGGCAAAGTCGAGCACCAGCGGCGGCTGGTCCGCCAGCGGCACGGCGATCGTGAACGGATTGGTGCCGAAGCGCGGATCGTAGCCGCCGTGCGGCGCGACGATCGGTTTTGACAGCACGTTGACGAAGTGGATCGAGATCATGCCCGCCGCGGCCGCCTGCTCGGCCCAATGGCCGACGCGCCCCAGATGGTGCGAGCGGCGCAGCCCCAGCACGCACACGCCGTGTTCGCGTGCACGTTCGATACCGATGCGCATGGCCTGCTCGGTCACCGCCTGGCCCATGCCGCGGTTGCCGTCGAGACTGACGATGCCGCCCGATTCATGCACTACGCTGACCTGCTGGTTGAGCTGCAACTGGTCGGCCTGCCACGACAGCACGTATTTCGGGATCATCCCCACGCCATGCGAATCGTGGCCGGACAGGTTGGCGCCCACCAGATGGTCGGCAGTCAGCCCGGCCTCGCGCGCTTCGGAGCCCGCGGCCAGCCAGAGATCGACCACCCAGCGATGCAGCGCGGCGGTCGGAATACGATGTTCACTCATGCTCACTCCAGGTGAATATTGGCCACCTTGATCAGGTTTGCCCATTTGGCCACTTCGCTTTTCTGGAAACTGGCCAGTTCGGCCGGCCCGATGCCCGACGGCTCGACTCCCATCGACGCCAACTTGGCGCGCACGTCGGGCTGGCGGATGATCTTGCCGATTTCGGTGGAGAGCCGGTTGACGATCGGCGCGGGCGTGCCGGCCGGCGCGAAGATGGCCTGCCAAGACACAATCTCGTAGCCGTTCAGGCCCGATTCCGCCATGGTGGGCACGTCGGGCAATTCGGCGGCGCGCTTGGCGCCCGTGGTGGCCAGCGCGCGGAACTTGCCGGACTGGATCATCGGCATGGCCGCCACGCTGTTTTCGAACACCAGATCCACCTGGTTGCCCAGCAGCGCCTGCACGGCCTGGCTGCTGCCCTTGTACGGCACATGGGTCATGCGCAGGCCGGCCATGTTGGCAAACAGTTCGGCGGCCAGATGCTGCGACGTGCCATTGCCCGACGATCCGAAGTTGATGGACCCAGGCTTGGCCTTGGCGGCGGCAATCACGTCCTGCACGCTTTTCCACGGACTTCTGGCGTTGACTACCAGCACGTTGGGCAGCGTGCCGATCAGCGCGATCGGCTGGAAATTCTTGATCGGGTCATACGGCATCTTGGGATACAGGCTCACATTGATGGCATGTGAGCTGATGGTGCCGCCCAGGATCGTGTAGCCGTCCGGGGCAGCCTTGGCCACGTAGTCGGATCCGATATTGCCGCCGGCCCCGGCACGGTTTTCCACCACCACCGACTGTCCCAGCGTTTGCGACAGGCGCTGTCCGATCAGGCGGCCGAGCAGGTCGGTGGTGCCCCCCGCAGCGAATGGCACCACATAGGTAATCGGCTTGCTTGGATAGGAATCGCCCTGGGCCTGCGCGTGCGGCGCGAGCGCCATGCATCCAGTACAAAGCACGGCCAGCATTGGCCGCATCAGGCGTTGGTGAACAAGCATGCAATGTCTCCGGTTGCGCAGACGCGCCGCTGGTTGCCGGGATGGCGCCAGCACGCGGCGTTGCGCTTGGGTTATGGTTCTGCCTGTCGGGCTCGTGCGCGATCTGCGGCAGACTCGGGGCGTCTTTTGTCGCGCCCTGGCGTGCAAATCTACACGGACAGCCGCCGCGCCGACTTGCGGAAATTGCATAACAGAAATGCACGATAGACCGCGCAGCCATGCGCGTCAAACGGAACAATCGCAGACATTGCTTGCCGACCCGCCGCATCCAACTTCCCGGACATCGCCATGACTGACCCTGTTGCATCTTCTGCCCGCACTGGCGGGCGCGTGCTTGTCGACCAACTGCGCATCCATGGCGCCGAGCGCATCTTCTGCGTGCCGGGCGAAAGCTTTCTCGATGTCCTGGACGCGCTGCACGATCAGCCCGCCATCGACCTCGTCGTCTGCAAACACGAAGGCGCAGCGGCCAACATGGCCGAGGCCGACGGCAAGCTGACCGGCCGCCCGGGCATCTGCTTCGTCACGCGCGGACCGGGCGCCACGCACGGCAGCATCGGCGTGCATATCGCGCAGCAGGACTCCACGCCAATGATCCTGTTCGTGGGACAGATCGCACGCGGCCACAAGGGCCGGGAGGCGTTCCAGGAAGTCGATTACGCCGCGGTGTTCGGATCGATGGCCAAATGGGCGGCCGAGATCGACGATCCTGCGCGCATCCCGGAGATGGTCGCGCGCGCGTTCCAGGTCGCCACGTCGGGCCGGCCCGGGCCGGTGGTGCTCTCGCTGCCCGAGGATGTGCTCGACGGCCTCGTCGCGTGCGCAGATGCCGCGCCGTATCGCGCCGTAGCCGCCGCGCCGCGCGCCGAAGACGCGCAGTCGCTGGCCGACGCGCTGGCTGCTGCGCAGCGCCCACTGGTGATCGCCGGTGGCGCCAACTGGACCGACCAGGCGGTCCGCGATTTCGCCGCGTTCGTGAAGGCCTGGGATTTGCCCGTGGCTTGCGCCTTCCGTCGCCAGGACGTGATCGACAACCGCGATCCGCATTACGTCGGCCATCTGAGTCTGGGCGTCAGCCCCAAGCTGGCGGCGCGGGTCAAGGGGGCGGATCTGATCGTGGCCTTCGGCACGCGGCTGGGCGACATCGCCACCGATGGCTACACGCTGCTGGATGCGCCGTTGCCGCAGCAGAAGCTCGTGCATATTCATGCGGACAGCGCGGAACTGGGGCGCGTCTACCAGGCCGCATTGCCGATTCACGCCGGGATTGCGCCGGGTGCGGCGATGCTGGCGTCGCTGCCCGCGCCCGCGTCGTTGCCATGGCGCGAATGGACTGCCGGCGCGCGCGCCGAGCACGAGGCGTTTGTGACGCCGCCGAAGCCGCATGCGGAACTGACCGGCGTCGACATGGCGGCTGCCATGGCGCATCTGAACCAGACGCTGCCCGACGACGCGATGCTGACCAATGGCGCGGGCAACTACACGGTCTGGCTGCATCGTTTCTACGCGTACCGTCGGCCGCGCACGGAACTGGCGCCCACCTGCGGCGCAATGGGGTACGGCCTGCCGGCGGCCATCGCCGCCAAGCTGCGTCATCCCGAGAAGACCGTGGTGTGTTTTGCGGGCGATGGTTGCTTCCTGATGTACCCGCAGGAAATTGCCACGGCCGCCGCGCATGGCGCCAACCTGATCGTGATCCTGGTGAACAATCGCATGTACGGCACGATCCGCATGCATCAGGAGCGCCGCTATCCAGGGCGCCAGAGCGGCACGGCGATCGTCAACCCGGATTTCGTCGCGATGGCGCAGTCGTGCGGTGCATGGGCGGAACGGGTCGAGAAAACCGACGATTTCGCCGCAGCGTTCGAGCGCGCCCAGCGGGCAGGCAAGCCCGCCGTACTCGAATTGATGACCGATCCGCTACAAATCACGCCCGCAATGCGTGTGACGGATCTGCCGCATTGAATGGTCGTCGGACGGGTTTAGGGCGAATTATGGGATTTCAATAATTCGCCCTAAACCCGACGAGGAGCCCCGTCAGCGGCCAGCAGACGGCCCACAAGCGGCGGGATGTGGCCACTAGTGGTCAGCCTGGAATAACGATCCCTGCCTCAGGGTGTCTTGAGGCGTGGTCCGGCGCGCCGCATCGGGTGGATTCAGGATCTGGCGGATCTGGGCCAGATAGCGCTCGCCCACCGCGCGATGGGTCTTGCGCGCCTCCTCGGCAAACATCCGGCGCGTTGGCGGTCGGATCTTCAGTAGCCGGCAAATCGTTGACAGATAAGGCTTTTTCCCTTCGGCGGCGGCCCGGCGCGCGGCCGATGCCAGCGCGGCGTCGCCAATGCGGCCGCGCAGCCAGACCAGGATCTGGCGGTCATATTCGTTTTGCACACGGATCAGGTGTTCCATCAGAAAACTCCCAATACTGTTCATGCATACAGTACCTGTAAATATATACAGTAATCGGGATTTTTCAAGGGCGAAAGACGGGCAAGCCGCGCGCGTCGGTGCCACAATGCCAGCCGTTTCCGATCCACGCCGCCGTGCCATGCCTGCCAGTACGACCGATTCGTGCCAGATATTCGACCCGCTTCGCCCGCGCATTGAACGCACTGAATTGCGCTGATTTATGCGACTCCCCAGTCTGATCGCCCTCCAGATGCTGGAATGCGCCGCGCGCCTTGGCAGCTTCACGCGCGCCGCGGCCGAACTCAATGTCACCGAGAGCGCCATTTCGCGCCAGATCCAGGCGTTGGAAGCGCGCCTTGGCGTGCGATTTTTCGAGCGCGTCCGGCAGCGCGTCGTGCTGACATCGGAAGGCGACCGTTATGTGCGCGAAATTCGCGCCGAACTAAAGGCCATCGAACGCGCCACCAAGGATCTGGCGTCGCGCGCGGGCGGCATGGAAGTGATCGAGCTGGCCGTGGTGCCCACCTTTGCCACGCAATGGCTGATCCCGCGGCTGGCCGGCTTCCGCATCGACAGCCCGCGTATCGTGGTCAATATCCACGCGCGGCCCGAGCCATTCCACTTTGGCGATTCCGTCTACGATGCGGCGATCTATTTCGGGGATCGACCTTGGGATGGCCATCCGAGCGCCGCGTTGATCGACGAAGGCCCGTCGATTCCGGTGTGCAGTCCCACGCTGCTGGCCAACGCCAAGCTGCGCCGCCGCGAGGATTTGCTGCGCCTGCCGTTGTTGCACCTCGCCAGCCGGCCCGACGCCTGGCCCGACTGGTTCAGCGGCGACGACGAAGCCGTGCGTCGGCGCGCGCGGCTGGGCCCGCGCTACGACCTGTTCACGATGGTGACGCGCGGTGCCATTGCCGGACTCGGTGTGGCCGTGCTGCCGGAAATGATGGTTCGTTCCGAAATGGAAAGTGGTCAGTTGGTGACGCTGCCGTTTCCCGCCGCGCACGATGCCGGGCGCAGCGGGTCGTACTTCCTCAGCCATCGACAGGAAAAGCCCGGTGAAACCAAGCTCGCACGATTTGCTGCGTGGCTGGTCGGGCAATGTCGGGACGTTGCGCCGGCATCCTGATGAGATGACGACAACCTCGGGTTGATGCCAGAACTGCATCAAGTCGAGAAAAAATATCAATTGCGCACACGGGCGGGCAAGGCGACACTTGGCGCCGTTCGTTTTTGCCGCTGTCCGCGATCGCGGCGCGCCGATTCCCTGCAGTCAGTCAACACAATGTCTTCGACCCATACGCCCCAAAGCCAGATCCGCGCGCAGTTTTCACGCGCCATGTCCGACATGTACCGCGCCGAAGTGCCGCAGTACGGCACGCTGATGTCGCTCGTTGCCGACGTCAATGCTGACGTGATTGCCCGCGTAGGCGCGGCGGCCGCGGGAGCGGCGGGGCAGGAAGCGCGCCTTGAAGTGGAACGGCACGGCGCCATCCGCGTCGGCACGCCGGCCGAGCTGTCCACGATCCGCCGCCTGTTTGCCGTGATGGGCATGTTTCCGGTCGGCTACTACGATTTGTCCGTCGCGGGCGTGCCGGTGCATTCCACCGCGTTCCGACCGCGTGACACGGCCGGGCTTGCCGATAACCCGTTCCGCGTCTTTACATCGCTGCTGCGTCTCGATCTGATCCAAGACGTGGCATTGCGCGAAGCCGCCGCGCAGGTGCTGAGCCAGCGCTCGATCTTCACACCCGGCTGCATCGCGCTGATCGAACGTGCGGAACAGCAGGGCGGGCTCGATCAGGCGGACGCGGCGCAATTCGTCGCCGAAGCGTTGGAAACCTTCCGCTGGCACGGCAAGTCGACGGTCACCGCCGATCTCTACTGGAAACTGCGCAAGACCCATCCGCTGATTGCCGACATCGTTTGCTTTCCCGGGCCGCATATCAACCATCTCACGCCGCGCACGCTCGATATCGACCTGGTGCAGGCGCAGATGCCCGCGCGCGGTATCCGGCCAAAGGCTGTGGTGGAAGGGCCGCCCACGCGCAAGTGCCCGATTCTGCTGCGCCAGACCAGCTTCCTGGCGCTCAGCGAGCCGGTCAGTTTTGTCGACGGCGGCGAAGCCGGCACGCACACCGCGCGCTTTGGCGAGATCGAGCAGCGCGGCGTGGCGCTGACGCCAAAGGGCCGGCAACTGTACGACAGCCTGCTGGCCGAGGTGCGCAAGCGGATCGAGCCAGCCGGCGACGGGTCCAATGCCGATGCCTACCGCCAGGTGCTGGGCGACGTGTTCCGCGATTTTCCCGACACTCATGACGCGCTGCGGCAGCAGGGGCTGGCGTATTACCGCTACACGGCAGGCAATGCCGCCGCGCCGGGCGAGCACGATGTCGAGGCGCTGATCGCCGCCGGCGCACTGGTGGCCGAGCCGATCACGTACGAGGATTTCCTGCCGGTCAGCGCGGCAGGTATTTTCCAGTCGAACCTGGGCAATGAACGGCGCGACGATCTGCAGGCGTCGCCAAATCGCGCCGCGTTTGAAAGCGCACTGGGCGCCACCGTCAGCGACGAACTCGCGCTGTACGCCGCCGCGCAACAGGCATCGCTCGACGCCGCGCAGCAGGCGCTTGGGATTACCGCAAGCGCCTGATTGGCGACGCGCGCCGCGCGCCGCGCATCTCGCGCAGAACATGCGCAGGAAAAGAAAGAGGCCCGCCGGGAAAGACTCCCGCGCGGGCCCATGAAAAGACGAAGGGAAAGTCTTCGTCGTGGAGCCGTGCGGCGGCGTTCGATACGCCGCGCTGCGCGCACGATCACCGGTCGCCGTGGCGCCGCTGTGCGACGCCGTTGAAAACCGTCAGACGCGCTTAGAAACGATGGCGCACGCCGATGATCGCGCCAAACTGGCTTTGACCCGCGCCCACCTGTTCGGAGGTAGCCGTCAGCGTGCTGGCGCTGCGGTTCAACGACGGGCCAAAGCCGGACAGGCCCATCGCCGAGCCGTTGCGATTCTGCGCGTAGGCGGCAATCGCATAGACATCGGTGCGCTTCGAGAAGGCATAGGTGCCCGACAACACGAAGCTGTACGGATCGCCGTTGCTGTTGCGCACATCGGTGTAGTAGGCCGCGCCGGTGACGGCGATGGCCGGCGTCACCTGGTAGGTCGCGCCGACCCAGTACAGGTTGGTGCGCAGCGAACTGCTGGCGAAGTCGCCGTAATACCAGCGATAGCCCGCGAAGGCGCGGCCCCGGCCAAAGTCGTAGCTCGCGCCCAGCGTGGCGCGGCGCTCGCGGTTGTCATCGGTGGCGATGGTGCTGCCGCGCACTTCGTCATACACCACGCGCGCCGACAGCGGGCCCGAGTCGTAACCGCCAGCGACCGACCAGTTGCGGCCGGCCTTGTAGTCGCCCGGCACTTCGCCACCGGCGCTGCTGTCGTAGCCGGTGCTGTAGAACAGGCCGTAATAGAACGCGCCGGTGCGGCCGGTGAGTTTCAGCGAATTATCGGCGCGGCCCGACATCCACTTGTCGTGCATCAGCACCGAATAGCGCGTGGCGATCGCCATCGGATCATAGGTCACCGAGAAGTCATACAGCACGGTCTGGTGGCGGCCCAGCGACAGCGTGCCGTACTGGTTCTGCAGGCCGACAAACGCCTGGCGGCCGAACAGGCGGCCACCCTGGTTCAGGCTGCCGGTATCGAGATCGAAACCGCTTTCCAGCGTGAAGACCGCCTTCAGCCCTTGGCCGAGGTCTTCCGCGCCGCGCAGGCCCCAGCGCGAGGTGGACAGATTACCTGCCGACATGCGCACGACGTTGTTGCTGCCGCCAGTAGCGGTGTTCGGCACGTGGGTCAGGAATTCCACACCGGCGTCCACCACGCCATAGAGCGTGATGTTGCTTTGGGCCTGCGCCACTGCGGGCAGGGCAGGCAATACAAAGGTGGCGGCGGTGGTAGCCAGGCAGGCGAGACGGGTCTTCATGCTTCGTTATCCTTATGTTGAGACGCGCGCACGCGCGCCTCCAACGGGCTCGGGCGCAGTGCGGCGCCTGAAATGTAACGACTGGCCTCGAAGCAAAGAAGAGCGATTCGCCTGACAGTTTGTTTGTCGGTGTGGACAATGTCCTAGCTTGCAACCTCCATCAATGCATCGACCACCACCGCGCCCGATTCGCCGAGCATGACCGGGTTGAGATCGACCGAGCGGATCTTGCCGTGCGCGTGGTGCACCAGATCGCCGACGCGGGCGGCCAGCGCGCAGAGTGCGGGCACGTCGAGCGGCGCTTCGCCGCGCACGCCGTCGAGCAGCGGCGCCATGCGCAGGCGTCGCACCGCGCGTTCGATGGCGGCGGGCGTGGCGGGCGCCAGCAGCACTGCCGTGTCACGCACGGTTTCCACATACTTGCCGCCATCGCCCACCAGCAACACCGCGCCGAACACAGGGTCCCAGTGCGCGCCGACCATGCATTCGCGCCGCCCGCGCGTCATGCGCGCGACGATCACGCCTTCGCATGGCGCGTGCATCGACTGCAGCGTTTGCGTCTGTCGCGCAAAGGCCTCGACGATGGTTGCGCGATCGTCGCAGTGCAATGCCACGAGCCCGAATTCGCTCTTGTGCGGCACGGCCGCAGAACTGGCTTTGACGGCCACCGGGGCGCCGATACGCTGCCAGGCGGCCACTGCTTCGTCGGCGGTCTTGCAAAGATAATGTTCGACAACCGGCACGCCGGCCTCTGCCAGATGCGCCAGGCTGGCCGCTTCGCTGAGCGTGAGCGCGGCCGCCGGCAACGAGGGAGACGAAGCCGACGATGCGGGCCGCGCAGGCATCGCAGGCTCGCTGGCGTTATCGCGTAGCAACTGCTGGTGTGCGGTCAACTGGTCGAATGCTGCCAGTGCATCGGCGGCGTGGAAGAACGTCGGCACATTGGCGGCGCGAAACACGCTGGCCACCGATTCCTGCCACGCGGCCACCGCAACCGGCTTGAAAGCCTGATCGGCAAACTGCGCGGCGTCGCGCGCAAAGCGGGGCACGTCATAGCCCATGCCCGCCACGGGAATATCGAGCAGCACCAGATCGGCCGAGTCGTCGGCGCCCACCACCGGCAGCACGTCGCCAAACAAGCCGCTGTTGGTCAGCAGCGCGGCGGTGACGTCGACCGGATTGGCCGTGGCGGCAAAGCCGGGCAGGCGCTCGGCCAGCGCCGATTGCGTGGCGGCCGATAGCGGCGCCATGGCGATGCCTAGCGTGTCGGCGGTGTCGGTCGCCATTACGCAGCTGGCGCCCGAATTGCTGACCACCACCAGCCGCCGCCCAGATGGCTGCCAGCCGCGCAAGTAAAGCGGTGCGCAGCGCGCGAGCGCATGCGCGTCTTCCACGCGCCAGATGCCATGACGCGCCAGAAAGGCGTCCACCGCGCGATCCTCGTTGGCCATGGCGCCCGTGTGGGACGCGGCGGCGCGTGCGCCGGCCTGCGAGCGTCCCGACTTGACGGCGACCACCGGCACGCCGCGCGCACGCGCCACGGCAGCGGCTTCGGCCAGCACGTCGGGATCGTTCAATGTTTCCAGATAGAGCAGCAGCAATCGCACATCGGGATCATGTGCGACGGCCAGCGCCAGTTCACTGACGGTGACATCGGCCTGGTTGCCGGTGGCGTGCACGTGGCGCACGCCAATGCCCTGGTGTCGCAGCAGCCCATATACCAGCGCCGCGGTGCCGCCACTCTGGCTGACCACCGCGACCGGGCCGTCCTGCGGCGCAATCTCGATGAACATGGTCGAGAAGCTCGCGATGGCACCATTGCCGAAGTTGGCCAGGCCCTGGCTGTTCGGCCCGACGATGCGCAGGTTTGCGTCGCGCGCAATGCGCACCATCTCGTCCTGCTGACGCTTGCCGGCCTCGCCGGCCTCGCCGAATCCGGACGCAATCACGATCGCCGCATTCACGCCAAGCCGCGCGCAATCGGCCACCGCCTGCACCGCCGCGTCGCCGGCCACGACAATCACCGCCAGATCGGGCGCCTCGGGCAGGGCGTCCAGCGATGAATACGAGCGCAGCCCCTGAAGCGTGTCGCGCTGCGGATTCACGGGATAGATCGTGCCGGCGTAGCCCATCTGCTGCATGTAGTGGATCGGCCGGCCGCCGATCTTGTGGATATTGTCGGAAGCGCCGACGATGGCGACGGAACGCGGCGAGAGCAGGGCGGAGAGCGTGGAAGTCATTGCGTCAGGTTGGAAAGTGGGGATGTGTCAGGAGCGCGTGAACCGCAGCAGCGTTTGTCCGTCGACATCGAAAAATCCGGCGCGTACGCGCTGGCCGATGACGATGCCGGGCTCGCCATGGCCCATCACGCGCGGGCCTTCATCGAGCGTGGCCAGCACCAGCGTGTATGGCGCCAGCGCCTGGAATGTCTCGGTAGGCGCGCGGAACACTTCGGTCACGGCATAGACAGTGGCCATGCCTGTGGCATCGCGCCAGATCAGCCGAGTGTTGCTGCATGCCCGGCAGGCATGGCGCTGCAGGGGCTGCCACGCGCCGCACGACTCGCAGCACTGGAAACGCAGCGCGCCTGCGGCAAGTCCTTCGGAAAATGGGCCGCTCATGGCGTCTCCAGTACCAGGCTGACGTGCGACGACAGCACGCCGCCATCCGCGTGAAACAGTGCGCGCCGACGCGCCGCGATCTGGCGCGAGCCGGCCCGTCCAGCCAGTTGGCGCGCCGCTTCGGCCAGATGCATAAGCCCGCCGGCCACGCCGGAATGGCCGAATGCCAACAGGCCGCCGTGGGTGTTCAGCGGCAGGGGTCCATCGGCCGCAAAGTCGCCCTTGCGCAGCCGTGCCACCGCCTGACCGCGCGGCGCCACGCCAAGTTCTTCGAGCAGCATCACCAGCGTGATCGTGAATGAGTCGTAGATCGCCAGATAGTCGATATCGTCGAGCGTGCGCCGTGCCTCGGACAGCGCGCGCGCGGCGGCATCTGCCGCGCCGCTGCGCATCACATCGTCGATCGCACCGAGATGCTGATGGCGATGCGCCTGTCCGGCGCCGGCGATGCGCACCGGCACGCCCGGGCCCGCTTCGGCGGACACCACCATCGCCACGGCGCCGTCGGAAATCGGGCAGCAATCGGACAGGCGCAGCGGGCTGGCGATGGGCCGCGCGGCGCGCGCCGCGTCAATGTCGAGCGGCTCGCGCAGGTGTGCATCGGGATGCCCGGCAGCATGCGCACGCATCAACACGGCAAAGTCGGAAAGATCGTCGGCCGCCATGCCCGCTTCGTGCAGATAGCACGACGCCAGCAGCGCGTAATAGGCCGGCACGGAAGCGCCGTTCGGCACCTCGATCTCGGGCTCGCCGACTTGCGCCAGCGTCTGCATCGACTGGTCGCGGCTTTGGCCGCTCAGCCGGTTTTCGCCGGCCACGACCAGCACATGGCGGCAGCGTCCCGCGCGCACCAGATCGTGCGCCAGCATCGCCATCAGCCCGCCCGTGGCGCCGCCGCCCGCCATGCCGTGCGCATAGGCCGGCTGCAGCGACGCGAACTCGCAGAAGCGGTCGGCCAGCATCAGGTGCGGCAACGTGGTTGCGTAGCCGCACAGCACGCCGTCGATGTCGCGGCGGCCCAGTTGCGCGTCATCGAGCGCCGCATCACTGGCCTGCGCCATCAGCGTGAGCGGAGTGCTGCCCGGCAGCCGGCCAAAGCGCGTGTTGCCGACGCCGCGCACGTAGCTGACGCCGCCGCTCACTTCTTCAGCAGCGGGCATTGCGATTTGGCCGCGGGCATGAAGGCCTGATCGCCGGGCACGGTGGCCAGCAGCTTGTAGTAGTCCCACGGATACTTCGATTCCTCGGGCTTTTTCACTTCGAACAGGTACATGTCGTGCACCATCCGCCCGTCTTCGCGGATGCGGCCATTCTTGGCGAAGAAATCGTTGATCGGCATCGACTTCATCTGCTTCATTACGGCCGCGGTGTCGTCGGTGCTGGCCGCCTGTACGGCCTTCAGGTAATGCGTGACCGACGAATAGACGCCCGCCTGGCTCATGTTGGGCATCTTCTTGACCTTGTCGAAATACTTGCGCGACCACGCACGCGTGGCGTCGTTCATGTCCCAGTAGAACGCTTCGGTCAGCACCAGCCCCTGCGCGGTTTTCAGGCCGATCGCGTGGATATCGTTGATGTACAGCAGCAGGCCCGCCAGCTTTTGCGTACCGTTGCGGGTCAGGCCGAATTCGGCAGCGGCCTTGATGGCGTTGACCGTATCGCCACCGGCGTTGGCCAGTCCCACCACTTGCGCGCGGCTGGCCTGCGCCTGCAGCAGATAGGACGCGAAATCGCTGGTGTTGATCGGATGGCGCGCGGCCCCGAGCACTTGGCCGCCCGCCTCGGTCACCACCGTCGTGGCCGATTGCTGCAGTGTGTGGCCGAACGCATAGTCGGCGGTCAGGAAGAACCAGCTCTTGCCGCCGCGCTGCACCATCGCCTTGGCCGTGGTGTTGGCCAGCGCGTAGGTGTCGTAGGCGTAGTGAACCGATACCGGCGTGCACAGGTCGTTGGTGATGCGCTCGGTGCCGGGGCCCGAGAACACCACGATCTTGTTCTTCTGTTTTGCCACGTCCAGCACGGCCAGCGCGGGCGCCGACGCGGCCACGTCGAGGATCGCGTCGACCTTGTCCTGATCAAACCATTCGCGCGCCTTGTTGGCGGCGATATCGGCCTTGTTCTGGTGATCGACGACCACCAGTTCGATTTTCTTGCCCAGCACCTTGCCGCCGAAATCATCGATGGCCATCTGGGCGGCGGCTGCGCTGCCGCGGCCCGTGACATCGGCGTAGAGTCCGCTCATGTCGAGCAGCAGGCCGATCTTGACGATATCGTCGGAGATGCCGCCCTTCGGCTGCGCGCTGGCCGGTGCCGCTGCGCAGAGCGACGCCGCAACCGCGATGGCGCCCAAAACGTGCTGGATGACGCTGTTTTTCATGGTGTCTCCTCCATGGTGGCTCGAATGTGTGGCCAGTTTCGATCCGCCGTGCATGCCGCGGCGGCGACGGGCCTCGGTATGGTCAAACGGTGGCGATCGGCGTGGTCGGAGACCCCACCGCGCCCGGCAGGCGCAGCGGCGGGGCGGTCAGCATGAAGCGCGTGCGGCCGTGCGCGCGCAGCCAGTCAGCCAGTTCGCGCAGATACCAGAGCTCGCCCAGCGGCAGCCCCAGCTTGAACAGGCAGTGATGGTGCAGCGGCAGCAGCGGATGCGTTTTCGCATCGTCGGCGGGCGGCAGCGCCGGATAACGCTCGACGGCATAGTTGTCGGCGATCAGCGCGGCGATTCCCGCGTCGGTGATCCAGTTCAGCAGCCGGTCATCGCGTCCGTTCAGCGCGCAGCAGCTGTGATGCAGCACGTTTTCGTCGGGATTGCGCTGCATCGACAGCACCACCTCGGCAAAGCCGGTGCGCAGCAGCAGCATGTCGCCGCGCTCGACTTCCACGCGATGCGTTTGCATCGCGCGCATCAGGTCGTCGTAGCCGACGTTGCGGAAATCGTTGCCGTAAACATCGGCCAGATCCACCAGCACGCCGCGGCCCTGCATGCCTTTCACGGCGAAATTCTCGATGCCGAGTGCATCGGCGTGGCTGGCATGGCCATGGCCGCAGTCGTGCGCCTCGAAGTGATCGTCCTCGGCGTAGTCCACCGGGCCCACCACATCGGTATTGGCGCGAAAGCCGTTGTAATAGACGCGCTCGGCGCGCCCATCGCCATCGGCATCGAACAGCGCGCCCACATGCGCCAGCGAATCCCATTGCGTCGAATACTGCAGGCACAGCAACACCTGATCGTCGCTGATCACGTCGGTGGCGGCTGGATTGACCTTGGCCAGCGGGAAGTTCAGGTACGGGATGTCGTCGCGAAAGGTGGGGCGGAGCTGCGGCGGATGCCGGCGCGGATTGAGCTTGTTGCCGCCGGGGTAGTCGAGCGGCATCGACAGGCAGAAGCTGATGCCGGCCTGAATTTCTCGCGCGCCCTTGACCACCTGTTCCGGGCCGATCAGGTTGACGCGCCCGAGTTGATCGTCAGGGCCGAAATCGCCCCAGTTGGAGCCTTCCGGACGTTGCTTCCAGCGCATGCTTCATGCCTCCTCGGGTGGTTGGGAATGTCTTTGGGGCCGGCCGGGCGCGGCTGCAGGCGTGCGCCATACCGCGCTGACCGCGTCGGCCTCGCGGCGCAGGGCGCGCGCCAGCGCCGGCTCGCGCTCGGCAATGCGCTCGTTGAGTGCGGCGATGCTGATGGCGCCCAGCGGATAGCCATCGGGGCCGGGCAGCGCGATGCCGATGCCGCCCATGCGCTCGACCACCACGTCGAGCAGCACCGCATAGCCGCGTTCGCGCGTGGCGTCGACATGGCGGCGCAGCATCGCCACGTCGATCAGCGGATAGCGCTTCAGCGACGGCTCGATGCACGCCAGCACCGCGTCGATCTCGTCGTCGGGGAGCGCCGCCAGCAGGGCGAGGCTGCCGGCGCCTACGCCGAGCGGGCGTCGGCTGCCGATATCGAGATAGTTGGCGCGGATCGGGAAGCTGCCGAGCCGCACCTCCAGGCATACCGATTCCCATCCGCTCGGCACCGACAGAATCGCCGTGTCTTCGAAGGTATTGGCCAGACGGATCAGGGCGGGGCGCACCAGCGGGCGCATGTCAAGCCGTCGCTGCGATGCGGCCTGCAGCGTGAGCCATTCGCGTCCGGGAGAAAACGCCTTGGTTTCGGGGTCGCGTTCGACCATGCCTTCGGCCATCAGCGTGTCGAGCAGACGCAGCGCCGAAGCCTTGTCCACGCGCGCGGCGGCGGCCAGATCGGTGAGCCGCGCGTGGCGCGTATCGGACAGCGCACGCAGCAGCCGGCAGGCTTTCTGCAGCGATGTGCTCTGGACGGTCACGGATACGTCTCCCCCTGTTCGAATTTCATCGCATGAAATACTTGGGTGCGCGGCAACCGTTGGTTTATAGGCGATATGACGCGCGCGGTCATTCTGCGATGCATCAAAGTTTTGCGGGATGAAATCCGTGCGGCCGGTTTGACACGCACGCGCGTAGGGCACACGCGGAAGTCAGGCGCGCGGCCTGTTCGGCGCGATGAGGAGGAGAGGACGGGAAGGGTGAATGAGGTGGCGCCGCCGGTCGACGCCTATCGCGGGGGATTACTCGCCAAGAAATTCTGCGAGCACTTCCAGACCTTCGACGTGGTCTGCCACTACTTTGATGATGACCGCCAGCGGGATGGCCAGCAGCATTCCCGCCACCCCCCATAGCCATGTGAACACCAGTAGCGCAACAAAGACGGCGACTGCATTCATGCGGGCCATGCGGCCCGTCATCCAGGTCGTCATGCCATTGCCGATCAGCGTGGCAACTAGCAGCGATCCACCGGCCGCGGCCGCGGCAATCGCCAGTGTGCCGAATTGCATGAACGCGGCAACGCCCAGGCAGATGGCAATCAGCACCGCGCCGAAATACGGCACCAGGTGCAGCGCTCCGGCGGCCAGAGCCCACGCGCCGGCGTTGTCGATGGACAGGAATTTGAGCAGCACATAGGTGCAGATGGCCAACGCGCTGTTGGTGATCAGGAGCATCAGCATGTAGCGCTGGATCGACCGGTTGATCTCCTCAAGCATATGCACGTTGATCTTCTTCTGGCTGATCGTCTTGCCCGCCATCTTGATGAACTTGCGCTTGAAGATGTCGCCCGCCAGCAGCAGGAACCATGTCAGGAACAGCACTACCACGGCCTGCGCCATCATCGCGAATACGCCGATCGATCCGGCCCACAGCATCGTGTTGAGGCTGTCGGCCGGGCGCTCGACCACAATCGGGCCGCCACGCACGGGCGCCTGCCCGGTGCCGCCAAGGATTGTTGCGGCCCGCCGCACTTTCTGCAGCATCGAGTCGTCGCCGCTGAGCAGCGCGCCCACTGAACGCGACAGCTTGCTGGCGATCTCGGGAAGGCGGTCGACTATCGACGCAACCTGACCTTGCAGCAGATAGATGGCGCACAGCATCAGCGCCAGTCCGCCCAACATGACCACTGTTGCGCCCACCGCGCGCGGCACGTGCTGGCGCTGCAACAGGTTCACCATCGGCGACAACAGATAGGCGATGACGACGGACAGCACGATCGGCACGATGACGGGACGCGCCAGATGCAGCATGAAGACGGTGCCGAGTGTGGCCAATATCACCAACGCGATGCTGGCGCGGCGCATTGAGCCGGTCCAGGCGGGCGGTGTGTAGTCGGGCATGGTGACCGGCGCGGCGGACGAGGCGATCGATCGTTCCGCAGGCGCCGCGCTGGTTTCGAGAGCTGCTTTTACCGCTGCGCCTGAAATGGCGGCGGGATTGTCCTGTGCCGCCAATGGCGGTTCAGCGCTGGGCATGCCGCCCGGAGATGGCGTTGCAGGGTGCGGCGCGGCGGAAGAGGGTGGGACGATCGACATGGCTCGCGGCGCAGTTAACAACGCTGGTTTGGGGGCTCGATGAAGGGATAGACCTGCTCCGAGCATAGCGGGCAGCGGCGGCGCCAAGTGTCGGCGCGCAACGTGTCGGCGTGTAGGACAGACGCGCAACGCGCGCAGCCTGCGGCGTGGCGGGCGCTTGAATGCAAAACGCCGGTCTTGTGAACCGGCGTTTTGGAAAAGCTGAAAAACCTGAACTGGCGGGTGATTCAACGCGTCAGCGTGGGCGGATCGTCCGCGCATGGGCCTGAAGACGCATCGAGCAGCTGGTGCTGTTTGAGCAGGGGGTCGTTCTTGAGCATCCACCGTGCACCGAAAGCCAGTGCCACGATGCAGGCCAGCATATACGCAACGATCGCAGTGAGAGTCAGCATGGTTCTGTCACAGGAGAGGGTTGCGACCGCAGGGACCGACGTTTGCAAAAAATCGAAGCAAGAACCACAAACGCGGTGGGCCGGATGGGATCGGATTGTATGTGACAGCAGACGTTGATCCCAACCTATCGCGCCTGAAATTTTCTGTATGCCGATCTAAGCGTCACTAATATCGGCAGGATCTGCGATATGCCGGTGGCCAATATCGGGCCAGTGCTGGGGATGACTGGATGCGGCGGCCGAGCCGTTGATACGTATCAAGCGGCAGGCCGGCAAGGTGGGAGTATGGTCTTGCCTCTTTCAACTTGCCGAAGACAAGAGGACCTGCCCATGTATCCGAACCTGATCGTCCGCTGCGGATCGGGCCCGCAACGGTTTCTGCCGCTTCCGCGTAATCACTTCGAACTGATCCTCGAATGTCCGTCATCGGCCGCACAGGCGCCAGCGACCGCCAACCTTGGCGACAATCTCGCGCTGTTTGTCCGCAGCCCATTCCAGGAGATCTACTTCGAGAACCTTCCCTCCATCACCTGGCGGACAGCCTACGACGTGCGCGAATTGCTGGCGCCGGACGGATCGGTGTTCTACGTGGGGGACTTCACCAACGTCAGCGTCGCGATCTCGACGCTGACCGGTACGTACCAACGATTTGGCCAACAAGCTGTATCGGCCGATATCGCGGTCCAGGACCGCGTCGAGCGACAGCTCAAGTCGCGCTTGTTGCTGATCGATGCTGCAGCGCACTGGCGTGTGCTCACGCTGCGCGACGTCGACCGGTGGCGCACGTGAGCGTGATCATGCCGCAGGCATCGGCATCGGCATCGGCATCGGCATCAGGCGTCCCGACGGCCGGGGCCGGTCTGCGCCCTCAGTCTCAGTAGAAGCAGCCAAGTTCGTACTGTTCCGCACGCAACGCGCGCACATTGTCGCGATAGCGGTCGGCGCGGCTCCAGTATTCGGTCTGCTGCATCGCACGTTCCGACGCCCGCGCCTGATACTCGAGTGCCCGGCACTGGTTCCAGAAGGCGTTCTGCGCGCGCCATGCCACTTCCTCGTCGCGCGTGTCCCAGTTCTGGATCTGTCGGGACATCTGCGCGCGGTTTTCCAGATGCGCCTGTTCGTCCTTCTTTACCCTGGCCGATTTGGTGACGGTGGTGACGTTGCCGCGCATGGTAGACGTCACGTCCCGATAGCCGGCCGGGCAGGACGCCGCCGTATAGAGCGTGTCGCCCGCGCCCTGGCATTTGGTGACGGCGTGCGCGGCGCCGGCGGCGGTCAGCATCAGCAGCAACAGCGGGGCGACGAGCGGTCGGCACATGATGGCGCTCCGGGGAGTCGGGATGCCATCACTGTAGGCAGCCGCGCGCGCCGTTGCCAGCGGATCAAGGTATCCAGATATTTCCGCGCGCATGGCGGCATTGGCGGCATGTCGGCCAGTCGATAGCACTCAGGGTGCACGCCGGATTCGCTTCCCTTCGATCATCCGGCGCCGGTGTCCGTCCGCACCGTCAGAGCAGCGCCCAGATTCCGTCGACGTCCCGCGCCGCGCCATCGGCTTCCAGCTTGCGCAGATGCGCCAGCAGCGAGCGCTGCGCCACGGGATGCATGCGCGGCGGCACATCGTCATAGACACTGGCCAGCAGCGTGGCGATATCTGCGGGGGCCAGCGCGCGCAGCGCGTTCATGACCTTGGCCTCGCGTTGCTGGCGATGACGGATCAACAGCCGGATCGCATCGTGAGGCCGCGGCATCAGGAAGCCATGCCCGGGCGCGATCCACTCCATATCTTCCGACAGCAGCGCCTGCAGCGAGGCCAGATAGGCGCGCATGTCGCCATCGGGCGGATTGATGACGACGGTCGAGCCCTGCATGACGTGGTCGCCGGTGAACAGCGTTTTCTCTTCTTCGAGCAGGTAGCACAGATGGTTGGACGCATGCCCGGGCGTGTGGATCACGCGCAGCGTGGTGTGCGGACCGAGCGCGATGCGATCGCCATGTGCGGGCATGTGATCGGGCCGGAACGTCTGGTCCTGCCGATCGAGGACTGCGGTGGTGCGGCCCCATACCGGCGCCGCAGTGGCCTCGCGCAGGCGGACCGATCCGGGCGAATGATCGAGATGGGTATGCGTGACCAAGATCCATTTCACCGGCCCCGGCGCAGCAGCCATCACGGCGTCGAAATGCGCGGCGTCGTCGGGGCCGGGGTCGATCACGGCCCACTGGTTGTCCGCCCCCGCTACGAAATACGTGTTGGTTCCCGGACCGGTCATGGCATTGCCATTGTTGGCCGTGACGCGCCAGACGCGCTCAGAAAGCCTGACCGCCAACCCAGGTTCCAGCGTGTAGCGCGCATGGCCGGCACCATCGGGATCGATGCGAGCGATCTCGGCGTAGGGCGCTTCCTCGGGCATCACCGGCCGCTGTCCCTGGGGGCCGTCGGCAAGCCGCGGCATCACCAGCGGGATATGGCGCTGCTGGCGCGCGTAGTCGATACAGGCCTGCGCCGTTTCGAAATGCGCAATCGATTGCAGGATCTTGCGCGTGGCGTTGACCAGAGTGAGACGATTGGCCGGATCGATCGCGTCCACCGGACGCATCCAGCGGTGTTCCACGGCTTCCACGCCGTCATGGATCGCCGTCTGCCCGGCGGGCAGCAACGCCATGAAGAAGCGCGTATCAAAGCGCTTGGCCAGCCCCGGCGGCGTCAGCCAGTAAGCGCAGTAGGCAAGCTGGTCCGCCGCCACCTTCAAGCCGAGCATCTCGCACACATGGGCCAGCCCCTTGCCGCCGTAGCCCGCCGCCTCGCGCAGTTGCTCGCGCACCTGCGCATCGAGTTCGTCGAGCCGTACGATGCGCCCGTCAGCATCGTACGCAAATAACAGATTGGCTTCCTCGAACGCTTCGCGGACCGCGCACAGGTAGTAATCGAGCCCATTCGACGCCACGCCGAGCCGCGCGCTGGCCTGCGCGTCGTCGAGTCCCGCACACAACGGATGCAGCGCGGTGTCCTGCGGATCGAGCACACCGCCAGGAAAAACAAAGGCGCCCGCGCTGCGATCGTCCTCGCGCTGCGGCCGGCGCATCATGAGGATTTCCATGCCTTGCGGGCCGTCGCGCAGCACCAGCATGCTGGCGGCGTGACGCATCGCTTTGGAGCGGACCGGAGCGGCGGAACTGTCGGACGGCGCGGCGGACGGGGTGGTGGAGGAAGCAGAAGCGGCAGATGACATGGGGCGGGACGAAGTCTCTTCGGATTCTTTATCGGCGAATGTCGGCGATTGTAGCGGGTTGCCGCATTGCCGCATCGCAGCAAAAATCCGCCAGACCGTCCTATTGCGGAAACAGCGCCATCTGCCCGGTCAGCAAGGTCTCGAAATCGTCGTCCAGGAACGGCAGGATCGCGTCGGCGATGGGCTGCAATTGGCGTGTGACGTAGTGTTCATAGTCGATCGGCGCGGCGCGTGTTTCCAGTGGCTGCGGGCCGGCTACGGTCATCAGGTAGCTGATCCAGCCGCCGTTCTGGTACTGGCGCGGACGCCCCTGGCTGTCGTTGAAGGCATCGGCGATGCGGGCGGCGCGCACATGGGGCGGCACGTTGCGCTGATACTCGTCGAGCTGGCGTCGCAGACGCTTGCGGTACACCAGCAGGTCGTCCAACTCGCCGGCCAGCGTGCGGCGCACCGTGTCGCGCACGTAATTGCGATACGGTTCGCGATTGAAGATCTTTTCGTACAGCGTCTGCTGGAACTGCTGCGCCAGGGGCGACCAGTCCGTGCGCACGGTTTCCAGCCCCTTGAAGACCATGTCCACGGTGCCGTCGGCGCGCATCACCTGGCCCGCATAGCGCTTTTTGCTGCCGAGTTCGGCGCCGCGAATGGTCGGCATCAGGAAGCGCCGGAAGTGCGTTTCGAACTGCAACTCCAGCGCGCTCTCCAGCCCGTAGGTCTGCCACAGATGATCGCGCCACCAGTCGTTGACATACGCCACCAGGCTGCGACCGATGCTGGCGGCGTCGCCTTCGTCGCGCGCCCGGCGCAGCCAGACGAAGGTGGAATCGGTATCGCCGTAGATCACTTCGTAGCCGCGCGCTTCGATCAGTTGACGCGTCTGGCGCATGATCTCGTGTCCACGCATGGTGATCGACGAGGCCAGCCTTGCGTCGAAGAAGCGGCATCCGCTCGACCCGAGCACGCCGTAGAAGGCGTTCATGATGATCTTGAGGGCCTGCGACAGCGGCTTGTTGCCGTCGCGCTTGGCGGACTCGCGGCCCTGCCATACGCGCGCCACGATCGACGGCAGGCAATGTTTGGTGCGCGAGAAGCGGGCGCCGCGAAACCCCGGTACCGAATCGGCGTCGTCGGGATGCGCGAGCCCTTCCACCAGACCGATCGGGTCGATCAGGAAGGTGCGAATGATCGAGGGATACAGGCTCTTGTAGTCGAGCACCAGCACCGATTCGTACAGCCCGGGGCGCGAGTCCATCACGAAGCCGCCCGGGCTGGCCTCGGGCGCCTTGTCGCCAAGATTGGGCGCCACATAGCCCTGCCGATGCATCAGCGGCATGTACAGGTGCGTAAATGCGGCCACCGATCCGCCGTTGCGGTCGGCCGGCAAGCCCGTCACGGTGGCGCGTTCCAGCAGGAACGGCAGCAACTCGGTTTTCTCGAAGATGCGCGTCACCAGTTCGCAGTCGCGCAGGTTGTAGCGCGCCAACGCGGGCTTGTCTTCGGCAAACATGCGATCGATCTCGTCCATACGGTCATAGGGGTTGTCGATCGCCTTGCCTTCGCCCAGCAGCGTACGCGCCACCGATTCCAGGCTGAAGGACGGAAAACTCCACGTCGCCGAGCGCAACGCTTCGATGCCGTCGATGATCCAGCGGCCCGGCGCCCCTGCGAAGTAGTGCTGCTGGCGGTTGTGCTCGCGCCATTCCATCTCCGCGCCCCCGCGGCCAAGCTTCAGCGGGATTTGATATTGACGCGCATGCTCGCGCAGCACACGCAGGTCGAACTGGATCAGATTCCAGCCGATTACCGCGTCCGGATCGTGCAACGCCATCCAGTCATTGAGTCGCTCGATCAGTTCCTGGCGCGATGCGCAGTATGCGAGCGCGAAATCGGTGTCGGGCGCGGCCGGAGCCGGATCCCGCTGTGGGGCAGGGCCGAGCATGTAGACCTGGCGCTGCCCACAGCCCTCGAGTGCAATCGAATACAGGTCGCCGAACGCGTTTGTCTCGATGTCGAGCGACGCGAGACGCAGCGGTGGCCGATAGTCCGCCGCCGGTTTCAGTTGCGCGTTGCGCAGCACGCCGTCCGCACCGGCATCGCCGTCAAACCAGACCGGCGCGGTAATGAAGCGCTCCATCAGATAGCGCTCGGGTGGGCGGATATCGGCCTCGTAGACATCCACGCCCGCCTCGCGCAGCGTCTTTTCCAACTGGATCAGTTGCCGATGCTGCTGACAGTAGAGGCCGAGCACGGGACGGCGCTGGAAATCCTGCAGTTGCAGCGGCCGAAGCGCCGCATTGCGTTCGCCGCGCAACAGCGCCTCCGCCACTTCGCGCTGGCTTTCGGGAATGAAGGCGGTCGACGTCTGGGCCGGCAGGCGCACCCGGCGCGGGCCATCATCGGTAGCGAGCCAGAACTCGACCTCCGTGCCGGCGGGCGTATCGCGCCAATGTCGGGTCAGGATAAAACCCTGCTGAAGTGCCACGCTGCAAGACCTCGGGATGTGTTTCTGGCGTGGATTCTAGCGGATCGGCCATGGCGCGGCCGGTTAGGCGCGCGCCGTTACCGGCAGCCGTGCCAAAGTCGCCGAGGGCTGATTTGCATACCGACAGACACGTGTGATCGTCAGTATTTCGCCGCGCATAGTTTGATGTTTCTCTATCTAATTTCCGAAAATATCGCATATGCGCGACACATCAAAGCAAGGCGAAATCCATGGATAATCAAACTCAACATTCCGTCGATCGCGTGCCAATTGCAGAATTCTTGATGTAGACGGACAGGGGCGGCATTTGACAATGCTAACTTCTGACTTTGCCACGTTCCGAATGCTGGACGTACCACGCCACACGCGCCACCACCTTCCTCACAGCCAAATAGGTGAAATCCATGAACGAAACGCAAGCCGCTATTTCCATTCAAAAAGCCTGGCGCTCATTTGCGAGCGATCGAAGAAATGTTGTCAGCGAAAGTCGCGGCATTGCGCTGCGGATCGGCCATCGCATCCGTGGCTGGCATGATTTCTACCGCTATCAGAGGCAAAACAGAATCGTTTTGGTCTTCAATGGAAATGCCGAGAATCCAATGGTCGGTCATTCCTACTTTGCGCTTCAGAACGTCTTGTGGAGCCTTGTTTTGGGGCCTCGGCGCGATATTGCCGCGCGGGTTGCCGGCGCTTTTTCGCGTTATCCGGTCGGCGCCGACCGCCCGCATGCGGGAGAATTTGCGGGTATCGTATCCGGCCGCGAAGGCGTGCCTGACATGACCATTTTCAGGGAAAAGATCGAATACCTGGGAACGAAAGGCAATCTCTTCGTGCTCGATGCCATCTACACGCGATTCTTTCGGCAAGCATTCTATGCTGAGGTCGGGCAATTCACCGCAATGCCTTATTCGTATGGCCTGCACTACAACTGCAATACGCTCGTTAGAAACGTGCTCAGGCGGCTGGTGCAACTTGCCGCCGAAAGCCCCGCGCCCCGAGCTCAGCAGCCGCGCGTATATACCGATGCGGACGCGCTGTCCGTACTGATGGGGTGAGATGGCGCGGGCCACCTATGGTCAGTTAGGCGCGCCGATTCGTTGCTGACTTGAACCATCTCAATGCGGGAATACAGCAAAGGCATGCAGAGTAACGCTTTTATTCTTTTGCTACGACATAATGATTCCATCGGAAGCCGCAATGCGCATCCAGCGGGCCTGGCGCGTCTTTGCAAGAGAAAGCCGCCATGTGGTTGAAGAATGCATGGCAATTGCCGGGCGACTAGGAACTCCGGTGCATGATTGGGATGACTTCCAAAGGTATCAGGCAAATGGACGCATCGTCGTGCAGATCAATGGCGATGCCGCCAGCCCCTTCCTTGGCCACTCCCGCTTTATCGTCAACGGCATGTTCTGGGAGCTTCTGCTGAACACGCGGTCGATTCTGGAACCTCTGGTCGGCGACAATTTCGCTCGTTATGAAAGTAGGCGGGACACAAATTCAGTCACATACGCAGGCATTTCCTGTGGCCGGGAGCACATGCTTCGCTGCGTCAACTTCAAACGCAAGATTGCGCGTCTCATGGCTGCCGATCGGGTTCTGGTTCTCGACGACGCACACACGCCGTATTTCAAGCCGTTTTTTCTCGCAGAAGTGACGCGTTTTACCTCGGGACCATATTCTTACGGACTGCACTACAACTGCCATACCCTCATCCGCAACGTGCTGTTGCGCATGGAAAAGGTGGCAATGTCGAATCTGTAAAAATGGCCCGCCATTTTTAACCTCACGGTCGATTTTCCTATCTCTTGATGAATCCCTCGATAGACATCGTCCGGACGGAATCGGCCAGACGCATCCAGCGATGTTGGCACGCGTTTGCAACCGGTCGGCGATATGCGCCAGATGATGCCAGGGCACTTGCCCGGCGTCTTGGCAATCCGGTTGTCGACGAAAGCGATTACTACGCGTCGCTGTCGAAGAAACGCGTTCTCTTTTACATCAATGGCGCATCTGGAGACCCAACTAATGGGCATTCTGCCTTTATATTCGACGATGCGTTCTGGCATCTCGTGATTGGTGTCAGGTCGTTGATGACGGCTCGCGGGCAGTCCAACTCTTCGCGATACCCAATCGCTCATCGACCGCGCAATGACCTGCACTCGGTCATTTGCTGCCATGACACCTGGTCGGTGGATACCGATCCCCATTACGCGGCGAAGGTCAGGTACCTGGTCGGCAAAGGCGTCTTCTTCACGCTGCGGGAACAATATGCGCCGCTTTTTCTTCCCGCGTTTCATGCCGAGCGTGAACAATTCATCGCCTCACCGTTTTCGTACGGTTTTCATTACAACTGCAATACCCTCGTTCGAAATGTTCTGAGGCGGATTCTCCAAATGGCCATTCGCAAGCCGGTGTAATGCATCGATGTAAGGGAAAAGGGGCTCAGAGAAATCGGTTGGCCATTTGTTGATGCATGTGATCATCGCTGGCAGGGAAGTCTGCTCGGGTGTGAGGCCGCAGGCGGCTTCAGATGGCTCCCATTGGAACTCGACCGATATCTGCGACCCGGGCGCATTCTGGTCCAGCGCTTATCACGTCGGACTATCCCACGCATATAGAAAATATCCGAATCAATCGAATTGACGATCTTTGAGATTCATTAACCCTTGATCGATACCTTCTCGGTTAACGTGCGCCACCCAGTCCCCTGCACCTGACCGAGACTATGAATCGCTGTTGCTATCGAGTCGTTTTCAACCGGCGCCGCCGCATGTTCATGGCGGTCCAGGAGTCGGCGACTCGCCAAGGCAAGGGCCGCGACGGCGGCAGCCCGGCCGCGACGAGGACCGGCGCAGCGCACACCGTGCGCTTCGCGCGGCCTGCGATGGGGCTTGCGGTCTGGATGGCGTTGGGCCTGCCAACATGTGGCTGGGCGCAGGTGGTGGCGGACCCCAACGCGGGCGCAAATCGGCCCACGATTGGCCAAACGGGAAACGGCCTGCCGCAGGTCGATATCACGCGGCCGTCGGCCGCCGGCGTATCGACCAACGCCTACTCGCAGTTCGACGTGCCCAGGGCGGGCGTTATCCTCAATAACTCGCCGACCGTCACCGCGACGCAACAGGCTGGGTACATCAACGGCAATCCGAACCTGCTGCCCGGCGGCTCCGCACGGATCATCGTCAACCAGGTGACGAGCACGCTGCCGAGTCAGTTGCGGGGATATCTGGAGGTGGCGGGGCCACGCAGCGAAGTGATCGTGGCCAACCCCAACGGGATTCTGGTGGAAGGCGCTGGCTTCATCAACACCAGCCGCGCCACGCTTACCACCGGTGTGCCCGTATTTGGGGGCAGCGGCAGCCTGGACGCGTTTCGCGTCACCGGTGGCCAGATCACGGTCCAGGGCGACGGCCTGAATGCCACGCGCGTCGATCAGGTCGATCTGATTGCGCGGGCGGTGCAGGCCAATGGCGCACTGTATGCGGACCAGCTCAATGTCATTGCGGGCGCCAACCAGGTCAGCCATGACAGCTTGAGCGCGACGCCGATTGCGGGCGCGGCTGCCACGCCCACGGTGGGGATCGATGTCGCGCAGCTTGGCGGGATGTATGCCAACAAGATCCTGCTGGCCTCGACCGAGCATGGCGTGGGCGTCTCGCTGCGTGGCGTCGCTGCGGCACAGGCCGGAGACCTGACGCTCACCACCCAAGGCAAGCTGGTGCTGGCCGGGCAGGCCAACGCGAGCGGCCAGCTGGCCGCCTACGCGCGCGACGGGATCGACAACACGGGCACGACGTACGGCACGCAGGGCGTTTCGGTCACCACCGATGGCGCACTGTCGAACAGCGGCACGCTAGCCGCGCAGCAGTGGCTCAACGTCATGGGCGACAGTGTGTTCTCGACTGGGACGCTCGCGGCCGGCGTGAACGCGGATGGCACCCTCGCCACGGGCGCGCAGGACGGCGTGATGAGTGGCGTCAACGGTGGTGTCACCGGCGGCGACGGCGATGTGCGGCTCGCGGCCGGAACAGTGACAAATCACGGGCAGGTCATCGCATTGGGCGATGCCACGATCGGTGCGACGTCGCTCGACAACGCCGCAGGCACCATCGTCGCCGGCGGTCAGCTCGATGTGGCGACATCCGGCGCGATCACCAACCGCCAGGGCAATCTGTACGGCCAGTCCGGCCTGTCGATCAGCAGTAGCTGGCTGGACAACAACGGCGGGTCGGCACAGACCCAAGGCGACCTGACCGTCAGCGCAACCGGCGCCGTCACGAATACCGATGGGATGTTGGCGGCAAACGGCGATCACGGCAGCCTCTCGGTTGCCGGCGCCAGCGTGGATAACACGCGCGGCGTGATCGGCAATTCGGGCGACGGCGCGACCACGGTCACGGCTTCCGCCACGCTCACCAACACCGCCGGCAGGCTGGGTGGCAATGGCGACGTCAGTGTTCACGCCCAAACACTCGCGAACAATACCGACGGCACGGCCGGCGCGCTGCTGGCCGCCGGCGGCGCGTTGCATCTCGACGTTGCGACCGCGGTGGACAACCGCAGCGGGTCGCTCTACGGCGGCAACGGCCTGACGCTGGACCAGGCCGGCGCGACGCTCGATAACACGGGCGGCCAGATCCTCGGCGGCACCCACGTCAAACTGAATGTCGCATCGCTGAACAACCTGAGCGGCGCGATCCGGGCCAACCAGGACATCGCCGTGGCCGGTGCCATCTCAGGCAGCGGCGAGATGGCGGCCGGGCGTAATTTGTCGCTGGCCATCGTGGGCGACTACAGCAACGACGCCGCGAACAGGCTGCGCGCCAATGGCGACATGCTGGTGTCCGCGACTGGCACGCTGACCAACACCGGCACGCTAGCCGCAGTCGGCGGGCTGACCGTCCAGGCGGCCGATGTCGTCAACGCCGCCGGCGCGGATATGAACGGCACGACGACCACGGTCACCGCTGCGCACGCGCTCTCGAATGCGGGTCGCATCGAAGGCGATACGGTCTACACGAACAGTCCGTCGATCATCAACACCGGCACGATCCTTGGCAACAACGTCACCGTGCAAGGTACGGACGTCATGAACCATGGCGCCGCCGCCCTGATGGCCGCTGTCCAGAACCTGAACGTCTACGCCAGCGATTCGGTACAGAATCTGGATGGCGCCACGCTCTACAGTGCCGGCAACCTGCAAATCGCCCGCGATGGCAGGCGAGACCCCGATACCGGCCTGCTGGTAGATCAGACGAAAGCCCTGACGAACAGGTCGGCCACCATCGAGGCCGAAGGCGATATCGACATCGCGGCCACGCAGGTCAGCAATACGCGCACGAGCATCGTGACCGCGCCCGGGACGCCCACATCGACCAGCCAGACGCTGACGATCTGGCAGGCCGGACTCTCGGACGGGGAACTCAGCCACCACACCAGTATCACGTTCCCCGGTTGGACCTGGAATGCCAGCAACGCACAGGTCAGCACGCCCCAGACGGAAGCTTTGCGCGCACCGATCACGGTGACGGTGGACAAGTCGACCGTCACGGGGTTGGACACCGGCAAGCAGACGCTGACATTCACTGCGTCGCCGATCGAGCAGTATGTGGGGTACGCCGCGGCGCCCAACTGCGATGTCGATACCGGCATCTGCTCGCGCCCGATTGCTACCCATCCGACCCAGTACTACCAGTCGATCACCGACAACGGCAGCACCTACAGCATTACATTCTGGCCGGATTGGGACCCGAACCAGCACATCCGGCCGGATCAGGTGCGTCAGGAGAACTTCGGCCACGACTACAACGAGATCGCCCGGACCACCGTCACCACCACGGCCACCGATCAACTGATCAGCGCCTCGGACCCGGCCAGGATCCAGGCCGGCGGCAGCATCCGCATCCACAGCAGCGGCGGCAACATTCTGAACCAGTCGTCGATCATGGCCGCGGGCGAAGACCTGATCCGGGTTGCTGCAGACGGCGCCGTTCAGGATATCGGCACCGCATTGCAGCAGACGGTAAGTACCGCGGAAACCTCCACGTTCTACTGGCATCAGCGCACCGGCGGCAGCCAGGACTGGCAGGACGTGGCGTATCCGTCGACGCCACAGGCGCCGACCACGGTCATGGCGCTGCCGGCCATTGCGTCGGCCAACCAGACGGTACAAACCAGCGCGCAAACGATCGACGTCACGACGGTGAACCGCTCGGGCGAGTTCGTCACCGGTAGCGGCGTATCGGGTGGCAGCGTGCAAGATGTCATCGCGAACCTGCGGCTGCCCAACAACGACCTGTATCACTACCAGAGCGCACCGGACGCGACGTACCTGATTGCCACCGATCCGCGCTTCACGCAATACGGAACCTTCCTCTCCAGCGACTACATGCTTGGCCAACTGGGGCTGGACCCCATGAAGACACAGAAGCGGCTGGGCGATGGCTTCTACGAGGAGAAGTTGATTCGTGATCAGGTCACGCAACTGACCGGCCGCACCTTCCTGGCGGGCTACAGCGACAACCTGACCGAGTACCGGGCGTTGATGGACAACGGCGTGGCCTATGCCAGCGCTTTCAATCTGACACCCGGAATCGGCCTGACGGCCGATCAGATGGCACAGCTCAGCACCGACATGGTGTGGCTGGTCAGCCAGGATGTGACGCTGCCCGATGGCTCGCAGCAGACCGTGCTGATACCGAAGCTCTATCTCGCGACATCGCACACCGTCGACCTGCAAAGCTCCGGGGCGCTGGTGACCGGCAGCCAGGTCAGCCTGAATGCGTCGGGCGACGTCACCAACAGCGGCAAGCTGGTGGGGGATCTGACCACCCAAGTGCTGGGCAACAACATCGTCAACCGTGGCCAGATCGGCGGCACCGGAACGACCGTGGTGCAAGCCCAGCAGGACGTGCGCAACGTCGGCGGGCGCATCACCGGGACGGATACCCTCGTCACGGCTGGGCGGGACGTGATCAACGCCTCGCAGACGATCACCAATACGACCACACTGTCGAACGGCAACAGCGCCAGCGCCACCGGCGTGGGGGCAGTGGGTACGATCTCGGCCACCAACAATATCGGTGTGCTGGCCGGGCGCGATATCAGCATGGCCGGCGGCAATGTGAGTGCCGGCAAGGACGCGCTACTCGGCGCCGGCCGCGACCTGAACCTCGGTACGGTGGCAACCGGTACCACCCAGGATGCCTCCGCGCACGGCGGGCAGGATTATCTGCACGACGAGACCACGTCAGGCGCGGGCAGCCTGGTGCAGGCCGGCGGCAATGTCACGGCCGTCGCAGGCCGCGATGCCACGCTGAGTGGATCGGCGATCCTGGCCGGCGAAGACGCAACGCTGTTGGCTGGGCGCAACACGACGGTCACGGCGTCCCTGGACACGCACACACGCGAAGCGGGCGCGTTCAGCCACAAGCAGTCTCAGTTCACGGAGTTGTCTTACGACGAGACCGCGCGTGGCAGTTCGATAAACGCGGGGAACAATGCCACGTTGGGGGCCGGGCAAACCGTGGCCGGCACGATACTGCAAGCCAATGGCATCACGCCTGTGGCCACCGACGTCGGCGGTACAGCCGGCGGTAAGGTCGGGGACCTTGCCATCCTCGGCTCATCGGTCACCACGGGCAGCGCAAACGGTGATGGCGGCGCGGCCACGCTCGCCGCAGCAGGCGACGTCACCGTCGGCACCATCACCGAACAGCACACTTCCGAGGGTTGGTCCCAGTCGCGGCGCTCGGGCTTTCTGTCCAAGGAGCAGACGACCACGCAGACAAGCCAGCAGCAATCCGTCGCGGTGGGCTCTCTCGTATCGGCGGACAGCATCGCCGCCAGCGCTGGTCGGGATCTGACCGTGATGGGTTCCAGCATCGCGGGCAGTGGCGACGTTTCCCTGCACGCCGACCGCAATCTCGTGATTGGCGCGGCAGAGAATTTGACTTCGAGCACCACGTCGCAGGACACCCGCAAGTCGGGCATGTTCTCGAGCGGCGGCGCTTCCGTGACGTTCGGCAAACAGCAGGTCAACCAGACACAGTCTGAGCAGTCCATCACCCATACGGGCTCCATGGTCGGCAGCGTCGACGGAAACGTCAGTCTGAGTGCGGGCGAAGGCTATGCACAGACCGGCAGCGCCGTGACGGCACTACAAGGAGACGTGGACATCCGCGCCAAGACAGTCGATATCACGGCTGCCACGGATTCCTGGCGTTCCGACCAGGAATCCCACTTCAAGCAAAGCGGCCTGACGATTGCCGTGTCGAATCCGGTGCTTGCCGCGGCGCAGACCGCCACCCAGATGGCGCAGGCCCAAAGCCAGACCAGCGATACGCGCATGAAGGCGCTCGCCGGGGCGGCCACCGGGCTGGCAGGCAAGAACGCCTTCGATGCGGTGAGCAAAGATCCGCAGGCCGCCGGCGGCATCAGCCTGAGCATCACGGCGGGCAGCGCGAAGCGCGATAGCACGCAAACGCAGACCAGTACGACGGCCCGTGGCAGCCAGGTCAACGCTGGCGGCAACGTGAGCATCCAGGCGACGGGCGCCGGTCAAGGCAGCAACCTCAACATCATCGGCAGCGACATCGACGCTGGCAACGACCTGCGTCTCAAAGCCGACAATCGGGTCAATCTCCAGGCCGCAGTCAACACGGCCGAGCAGCACAGCACCAGCAAGAGCGTGTCCGGTGGCGTGGGCGTGGCCGTCGGCTACGGCTCCAACGGCGCGGCCTTCGGCGTGACGGCCAATGCCGCCGCTGCGCGAGGGAATGCCGATGGCAACGACGTGTCGTGGACCAACGCCCACGCCACGGCAGGTAACACCCTCACCATCGAATCGGGCGGGGACACCAACCTCAAAGGCGCGGTGGCGTCCGGTAGTCGGGTCGTCGCCAACGTGGGTGGCAACCTGAACATGGAGAGCCTGCAGGACACCAGCACGTATTCCAGCAAGGACCGGTCGACCAGCGGCAGCGTGACGATCGGTAATGGCTTCTCGGGCAGCGCCAGCGTCAGCCAGCAGAAGATGGACAGCGACTTCGCAAGCGTTGGCGAACAGACCGCGATCCGGGCCGGCAGCGATGGCTATCAGATCGACGTCAAGGGCCATACCGATCTCGCGGGCGCGGTGATTGCGGGCGGGACAGCGGACAAGAACCGCTTGTCCACCGACACCCTGACCGTCAACGACATCCAGAATCACGCCGATTACAGCGCCAGCAGCATCGGGATGGGTGGCGGCTATTCGTCGGGCGGCAGCAGCGGCAAGTCGGGCGTCGGCGTCAATCAAAGCGGCGAGGCTTCGACGGCTGGGTCCGGCGCCGTGCCGGGCACCGATCTGCCGACGACAGGCGGCGCTGGCGAGGGCTTCTCGTTCGCGCCGCCGATGGTGGCCGCGGCGTCGGGCGACGCCAGCAGCACCACGCAAAGCGGCATCAGCGACGGCAACATCACGATCCGCGACGATGCGAGGCAGCAGGAGCTGACCGGCAAGAGCGCCGAGGACACCGTAGCCGGCGTGAACCGCGACACGACGAACACCGAGAATGCCTTGAGCCCGATCTTCAATGCAACCGAGATCAAGGCGGACTTCGAGATCGTGGGCGCGCTGCAGCGCGAATCGGGAATCTTCCTGAACAATCGGGCGACCGAAGCGGAGTCGGCCAAGAAGGCGGTCGAAGCCGCGGCCAAGGATCCGAACGCGTCCCCCGAGCAGATCGCCGCCCTGCAACAGCAGGCCGATGACCTCGCAAAGTGGGGGCAAGGCGGCACGTACCGTCAGGTGATGACGGCACTGACGGCGGCGGCCAGTGGCAACGTGACGGGATCGACAGCCCAGTTCGCGCAGAACGCAGCGGTGGGGTACCTGCAAGGGCTGGCGGCAAATGAGGTCAAGGGACTGGCGGATTCGCTCGGCAAGGGTACGCCCGAGGCTGAGACCGCCCGCGCTGCGCTACATGCGATCGTCGGTTGCGCGGGCGCCGCCGCGGCCAGCCAGAGTTGCGGAGCCGGCGCGATGGGTGCGGCCACCGCATCGGTGCTGGGTTCGCTGCTGAGCCCGACCGATGGCATGACCGCGGAGCAGAAGCAGGCGAGGGAGAACGCGATCCAGAGTCTGGTGGCCGGGGTGGCGGGTGCGACGGGCGGGAATGCGGCCACGGCGATGAACGGGGCGACGTTCGAGATCGAGAACAATCAACTTGCGCTGCCGCCGCCTACGCCGATTTGGATACCCGGAGAGCAGCAGAAGCCTTTCCAGACCCCTGGCATGCCCGTGGATCCGAGCGAGGCCACGCTGACTGGTGCGCCAAATAAGGCAAAGGACAATGTAACCAAGCCGTTCATGCAGCCCACGCAGGATTATGTCGATGCAGTGGTAACCGCAACAAAGAAGCCGATCTCCATCCCGTTGCAGATCGTGCAGGGGCTAGGGGCAATTTTCAACAGTGCTGAGAAGGGTTCAAGCCAACTTGGTGGTAGGTCCCTGGAAGACCTCTCGAATGCTGGTCGGCAAGTAGACCCGGCCGATCGTGGCGGCGAGATAACTACGGCAGGACGGGCTCTCCAGAAACACGGAAGCAGGCCAGATAGCGCTTTCCCTTCAGCGAAGGGCAATCCGTCACAGATGAATGACCAAGGCCAGGAAGTACTTGATGGGATATTGAAGTCGCCAGGTGCTACTGTTAAGGACAACAACCGATTTGGTGGTATAGACGTGATCGCACCAGACGGCCGCGGTGCTAGATTTGATGCAGATGGCCGTTTCCGTGGATTCTTGGAGCCCCCTATAAAATGAAGCAAGACCCTAAGCTGGAAATTGTGATCGCTAGCGATGTTGACTACGCAGAGCTGATTGCCGAAATTTATAGCGATGGCAAGTTTGTTGCGCTCGTGAGCCAAGATGATGGCATCAAGCATCTGAAGGTTGTATTCCCTGGCTGCGATGGAAACGAGGTAGCAATCGTGCGAAACGTGGGGCTTGAATGGCTCAAACAAGCACTGGTACAGGCCGAAATAGCACTAGTCGATGGCCGTAGATAGAAAGAGCAACGGGAGTGCCTTATTGCGGTTGAAATCCCGCCTTGCACCCTGCGACGCTATTTATCTCTAACGATCGAGGATGGCAAGAAAGCGAAATGAAGATTGATCCACAACGTCGTTACGCATCACCCGAATCCTTTTTTGATTTGGACGGAAGCGTCGTTATGAAGCTGTCTGCGGATTCAGCGACAGCTATTTGTCGCGCTGCGGGAGCTCGTGGGCTTGTCATCACTCGCGTTGAAGGTGGCATCTGGCACCATCCTGGCTTCGAGGCCAGAGTCGATTGTATTTGGGATGGCGTAGATCCACCCGTGAGTCGTGACGTGGCGATGGTCAATAACAAAGCTGCCCGAGATTTCATCAATGACGAAAAATCAGAACACGATACCTTCGTCATCACGGCGCTGCGTTTTGAAGGTTAGACGGGACAAATTCCGGAAACGGTGGCGCTCTGTTGCGTCAACAATTCTCGGCATGATGTTGCTGCCGCCTACCGATCACCCCAGCGAGAGCCAAAGATTTCGTCCCGCGTTGGCCGCAGGACCATGCTACCGTTGATCCGTACAGAAGACCGGTGTATTAAATCGTGACTACCAAAACACTCGCACAGTTATTCCAACAAGCAAGGGGACAGGCAATTGCTTGGGGAGACGATATGGTAGAGCAAATCTTTCTCCTTCCGCTGCATGCAGGAAATCTCCGCTGTGAGATTCAGTTCCTCGCCATAAAAAAAGTGCCCACTCAGGGTCTCCGCTTAAGGATCGAGAAGGCGTCAATCGAAGTGGAGAATCAGCACTTGACGGATCTTGTGTTGTGGACAGACACAGCACCTGACACGGTTACTTTCGAAGTAAGCGGGAAGGCCGAGCACACGCTGAAAATCTGGAATGTATGGCGAATCGACGGAATCATGCAAGCATGGGTTGGTAATGCCGGCATGGTTATTTCCAACAATGACGGCGGTACAACGTTAAGGTGCAGTGACGGTACGCAAAACGTTTCATTCGATGACTTGGTTGCGCATCTCAAATTTCGTCAATGTTAGCGCTAATTATTTCGTGGACAGGACAGATGAGCGCCAACATTTTTTATAAAATTGGCCTTGAGGTGTAGATGAGCCCTATGAAATCCTCAACGTGCTGGAATTGTCGACTGCGTGGACGAGGACCTGACCGGGTTCTCCATGTTTCCGCGCTGGACCGAAGACGACGGCCAGCCAGATAAAGTGGGCGACTATCGCATCAACACCCTGCGCATCGTTCCTACTAAAGCCGCAGGGCACGAACTATTTAGAGTCAAAGGCTGGTTGGTCGCACTCGTATGCTCCGAGCGCATCCGCGACTTGTTGATTTCGCAGGGCGTAACGGGGATACGGTTCACCCTGGTGAGCTAACGCGTCCGCATCCTCCGGCTTCCGCGCCGGGGTGAATCGCCATTTCACACGACAAATGAAAAATAATTCGCCGGCCACAGGGTTGTGGCCGCTTTTTGCCAGTCTTTTGCTTGCAAGTCGCGCAGCATCCGCACAAACAGCGCCAGTCTCGGCTCTAACCACCCGCATCGAACAAGACCAACGCACCCGTCAGCAGCAGGAAGCCCGCGAGCGCCAGCAGTCGGTTCAATCCCCGGGGCTGCGTGCGCAGGAGGTCGGGCCAGTCGAATACCCGTCGCTGCCCACTGAAACGCCGTGTTTCCGCATCGATCGCTTCGTGGTCGATGTCCCTGACAACCTGCCCGCGGCGTCTCGTGCGCAGGGCGCATCGGCTTTGCCACAGGATCCGTTCGCCTTTGTGCGCGAATGGCTCGACCACTATCAAGCGGCGTGCGTCGGCAAGCAAGGGCTGGATATCCTTCTCAAAGGTGCGTCGCAGGCCATCCTCGGTCGTGGCTATGTGACGACGCGCTTGCTGCTCCCGCAGCAGGACCTGAGTACCGGCACGTTGCAACTGACGCTGATCCCTGGCGTGATCGGCGAACTGCGTTTCACCAACCCGGACTCCCGCGGCAAGTGGAAAACAGCGTTTCCGGCCCGACCGGGCGACTTGCTGAATCTGCGCGATCTGGAGCAGGGGCTCGAGCAGATGAAGCGTGTGGCCAGCCAGGATGTGGACATGCAGATTGTCCCCACATCGACGCCTGGTCAGAGCGACGTGGTGATTGCCGTGCGTCGCAACAAGCCCTGGACGCTCGTTGCGTCGATCGACAATTCGGGCTCTCGCTCCACGGGAAAATGGCAAGGCAACGTGAGCGTCGGGGTCGACAATCCGCTCGGCCTGAATGACATCCTCAATATCGGGTACAACCAGGACCTGATGTTCAGCAACAAGGCGCACGGCACGCAGGGGTGGAATGGCTTCTACTCGGTGCCGTGGGGCTACTGGACGGCGACGCTTTCGGCCTATAGCAGCAACTATTTCCAGCAGATTGCCGGCGTTAACACAACGTTCGTGTCGAGCGGCAAGTCAGAGAACGTCGACCTGAAGCTCCATCGCGTACTGCGTCGCAGCCAGAATGATGTGTTCGGCGTGCAGATGCGCCTGACGCGCCGATTCGGCAAGAGTTTTATCGAAGATACCGAAATTCCGCAGCAGCGCCGCAATAACACGATGCTGGAATTCGGCGTAACCGATCGCCACTATTTCGGTCAGTCCCAACTCGACGCCACGCTGGCATTCCGGCAGGGCACGGGTGGATTTGGCGCACAGGATGACGTGCTGGCGGCCGACGGCGGTCCCACATGGCGATATCGGATGATGGTGCTCGATGCCAACCTCTCGGTGCCCTTCAAGGTTGCCGATCAGGCCCTTCGCTACGTCATGACGGTGCGCGGCCAGTTCACCAACGATCGCCTGTACTTTGTCGACGACCTGAGCATTGGCAGCCGATACACGGTGCGCAGCTTCGATGGCGAGAATTCGCTGGCGGGCGAGCGGGGCTTCTACTGGCGCAATGAGTTGCAGGCACCGTTAGGTGCCAGCGGGCATGCGCTGTATGTCGGACTGGACTACGGCCGCGTGTATGGACCCTCCACCACGGGGCAGGTTGGTACGCAACTGGCGGGTGCCGTGGTGGGGTTGCGCGGTGGCGTCGGTGCATTGGAACTGGGCAATCTGTCCTACGATGTTTTCCTCGGTATGCCCGTCTACAAGCCCGAGTCGTTCGACACCGCCAGCGTCACGGCGGGGCTGCAGGTCGTCTACCAGTACTGATCATCACGCGGGGCGTTGATCGCGGGCCATTGTGACTTCATTGTTTGGTTTTACGATTCTCCACGGCATGCGACGCACCGGTGCCGCCCGCACCCAAGGCGCCGCCCTTATCTTGGACAGATCCCACAAAGGGCGTGACCAATCGACTGATTTATGCAAACTCACAATGACACCCACTGAAGCCGCGACCCTCATTCAGAAAAACTGGCGCGCCTTTGTCAAGGATCGACGGTACGTGGCGAACGATTCCCGCGAGATTGCCGGGCGGATCGGGCATCTCGTGGCCACCGAAGGGGATTTTTGGGAATACGTGCGGCGCGGCAGGGTGATCGTGCAGATCAACGGCGCGCCGGACGGCATGCGGCGCGGACACTCGTGCTTTCTCTTTGAAGGAAAGATCTGGCATTACCTGGTCGGGGAACCCGTCACGTTTCCCGATGGCACCGCGCTATCGCGCTACCCGACGCGCGTCGAGCCGTTCTTCGGCGATTACGGCGGCATCCGGCGCGACTGGATCCAGCGTGACCACGCCTATAACGCCAAAATCAACTACCTGATCTGCAATCGCCGGATTTCCGTCCTGCATGACGCACATACCCGGCATTTCACCGCGGCCTTTAACGCGGAGAGCCAACGTTTTGCTCTTATGCCGTTTTCATACGGGCTGCACTACAACTGCAACGTGCTGGTGCGCAACGTGCTCCGGCGCATCGAACGGATGGCCTTGGGCGGCGCTTCGGCGCCGGCCGCGTCGGTCAGTTCCTGAAAGCGTTGGTCGACGCGACAGGCCGGCGATTCCATCAGTTTGCCGGTCGCGATTGGGCCATGGAAGGCGCGGAAACGGGCGCAGCGGCGGGAGCAGGGGGTGGGGGAGCCGCTGGCACCTGCGCCACGGTCTGCTGCGACCAGCCGCCGCCCAGTGCCTTGTAGAGCTGCGCGCGGCTGGTCAGCCGGGCAAGCTGAATCGTCACCAGCTTCTTCTGCGCATCGTACAGCTGGCGTTGTGCATCGAACACCGGAAAGTAATCGTCGACGCCATTCTTGAAGCGGATCTGCGCCAGCCGCTGCGTTTCGCTGACGTCCTTCTGCAGTGCTTCCTGCGCGGCGGTCTGCCGGTCATAGGTGCCCCGGGCCGCCAGGCCGTCGGCCACATCGCGAAAGGCCGCCTGAATCGTGCGCTCGTACTGTGCCACGTTGATGTCCTTGCGCACCTTGGAAATATCGAGTTGCGCCTGATTGGCGCCGGCATTGAAGATCGGCAGCGTGATCTGGGGCGCAAACGCCCATGCCGCCCCACCGGAAAACAGCCCAGCCAGCGTCGTGCTGGCAAGTCCAATGCCGGCAGTCAGCGAGATCTGCGGAAAGAACGCCGCGCGCGCCGCGCCGATGTTGGCGTTGGCGGCTTTCAGGCGGTGTTCGGCCGCCATGATGTCCGGGCGCTGCTCCAGCAGCGCCGAGGGCAGGCCAGCCGGCAGTTCGGCAACATACGAAGTATTGGCAAACGGCTGCGGCTCGGGCAGATCGGCCGGCAGCGGACCGCCGATCAGCAGCGCCAGCGCGTTTTCGTCCTGCGCCACCTGGCGCGTGTATTGCTCGACGTCGACGCGCGCGGTTTCCACCTGTGTCTGCGTGCGGTGCATGTCGATTTCGGCCATGCCGCCCGCCTTCTTGCTGCGGCTCACCATCTCGGCGGCGTCTTGCTGCAGCTTCAGCGTGTCCTGCGAAAGCTGCAGCAGTTGCCGGTCGGCCTGCCACGTCAGGTAGGCGTTGGCGATCTCGCCGACAAGGCTGATCTGGGTGCTGCGTCGGACTTCCTCGATCGCCAGGTATTGCTCCAGCGCCTCATGCTTGAGGCTGCGTACGCGGCCGAACACGTCGATCTCGAACGCGCTGAAGCCAACGCCCGCGTTCCACGCATTGATGACCGGATCCTGCCCCGGCGCGCGCAGTTCGCTACTCTGGCGCGAACTGCTGAAGCCGGCGTTGGCGTTGATCGACGGAAACTGGGCGGCGCGCTGGATGCGATATTGCGCGCGCGCCTGTTCGATCGACAGGGTGGCGACGCGCAGGTCGCGATTGTTGGCCAGACCAAGTTCAATCAGCTTGCGCAGCCGTGCGTCGGTAAAGAAATCTTGCCAGCCGAGGTTGGCGGCCGACACCTCCGGCTGCGCCGCGCGATTGTCGGCTGGCTGGCCTTCGCCGCTGGTCGTCTTGCCGTCGCCGCTGCGATAGGCGTCGCCGCTAGGCCATGCATTGGGCACGGGCGAGACGGGGCGTTCGTAGGTCGGTTCCAGTGTGCACGCGGCCAGCGCGAGCGGCAGCAGCGCCGCGGCGCTCCATCGGAAGGCTGGGTGGCGGGGCGGGGCGCGCCGTGTCGTGGTGGTCTTCATATCGTCCTCGGACATTGCTTGATCAGCCAGTGAAGGCGCGTCGCAGCAGCTGGGC
>Ga0187843_10000142_pt1 | contig 57060 bp, 40 predicted proteins | sample SpaLakP09_SKY_43_FD_134516 | JGI IMG/M metagenome (GOLD analysis project Ga0187843, IMG submission 134516) | Oligotrophic lake water microbial communities from Sparkling Lake, Wisconsin, USA - SP09_SKY_43 | ecosystem: Environmental > Aquatic > Freshwater > Lake | place: USA: Sparkling Lake... | reverse complement strand
CAAGGCAGTCTCAGTCATTTCGCCATGTTTATGATCTAATAACTGTTGTTGACAAGAAGGACAAGATTTGTCAGCAAGTTGTTCCACTTCTTTTTTGTACTTGTTCACAGACTTTTCAGCCTGCCCAACAGCAGTTTCTAATGTGGCTTTTTCCTTATTGAGACTACGAATTTTAGCTGCTAGCTCGTCATAACTTTTTAATAGAGCATGTTGGGCTAGTTCTTGTTCAATGTCAATGTTTTGCAGTTCCAAAATCTTTTCAGCAACTTTTTCACAATCATCTTTTTGTTGTTTTGCCCATGCTCGTTGTTTGGTCGCTAGCCCTGTAATACTTTGTTCAATACGATCATTACTCTTTTTAGTAGCTTCAATATTGGCAGATTCTTGATTAATTTCGTCTTTAGTTAGTCTAACTTGTTCCTTTAAGCTTTCGCTTTTTTCACTGAGCAATGTCACGCCCAGTAATTGTTCAATGATCATTCGTTGATCAGCAGATCGCATACTGAGAAATGGTTCAGTATAGGTGTTAAGTGCCACAATATGTTTGAACATGTCGTGACTCATGCCTAACAGTGTGTCTAAGTCGCGTTGTGTTTCGCGTACATCACCTTGACTTTCGTCAACGTTATCAGTGTCTTGTTCTTCTCCGTTGATAAAAAATCTAAAAATATTAGGTCTGCGACCACGTTCTATTTTATAGCTCACACCATTTTTTTCAAAATTCAATGTGACTATCATGTTCTTATTATTGGTCTTATTGACTAAATTATCTTTTTTAATATTAGTAAGAGCCTGACCAAATAAGGCATAACTTAAGGCATTGACAATAGTAGTTTTGCCAGTGCCGTTTCGACTGCCGCTGTCATCGCCGCCTTGATCTAGATTTTCACCTAGGACCAATGTCAGTTGTTCTTTACAAAAATCTACAGCCTGAGTTTGATTACCCACGCTCATGAAATTCTTAACAGTTAAATCTTTAATACGAATCATAAGTTGTTATAGATATCTAAAAGAAGGTTTACGTCATATGTGTCACTTTCCACACTGACTAATTGATTCATCACAATTTGATCTACACTTTCAAATGCTTTAATGTTAGTGTCACTGCTCAATTCCACTTCACGTTTTTCTGGAATCAAGGTCAATTCTCTAATATCATAATCTGCTAGATAAGTTTCTTTAATAAAACTAGCCTCTTCGTAGCTAATATCAATATCCAGTGTAACTCTAAGATGTTGTTTGGGTTTAATGATCTTTGCACCGTTATCAATCAGTTCGCTAAGTTTAACAGTTCTAAAAGTGGGTTGATCTGGCCAACTATAATATTCTGGTTGCCCGCCCCACTCAAGTACACACATTCCACGATCATCGTCCCACGCATCGGCGTAATTATGTGGGAATGCGTTGCCAATATAGATCATGTTACGTTGTTGTTGGCGTTTATGGAAGTGTCCACTAAACCCAAGTTCGTAATTTTGAAAATGTTCTAATTTAATTTCACCGTGATCTGGCATCTGTACCATGGCGTTCATGAAAAAGCTAGGCAGTTCAAAGTGACCAAAGATATATTTGCCACCTTTTTTACCTATGCTCTTCCATTCATTGCCTACTAACCAAGGGCACATGGTCACATTGCCTTCTGTCATAGGCTTGTGTACTACAGTGATTCCAGGAATATATTTGCCAAATTCTACGCTATGAATGTCGCGCTTGTCTTTGTAGTATAAGTCATGATTACCAGGAAAAAAGTAGAAACGATCAAAGGCTTGCCCTAATTTTTCCAAGGCCCTAAGACTATAATCCATTGTGGTAATATTAAGACTATTACGGTTATGGTGCCAATCGCCCATAAAAATTCCCACATCACAATCTAACTCCTTGGCCTTGGCAATGTACCAATCTACAAAATCTTCACAGTCCTGATTATGTGTGGCGCTGTTACTTTTAAGTCCAAAGTGTATGTCTGTGAATAAGGCCACACGTTTAAAAAGATTTGTCATTCTTCCTCGCGTTCATGTCTACGTACTCCAGCTGAGTATTCAGCGTTACTGGTTCTAGTATAACTGGGTGCCATGTCGTTCATTTCTAGTATATCGTCTCGAATGTTTTGATTTTTCTTTTCAATATTGATAATGCGTACAAAACTGTTAGTTACTGCGGCAGTAAAGTATGCAAAGGGATTATTACTTTTCGACTCGTTGAATTGCAAGCCTATTTGGGTTAATTGCAGTATGGCCTGCGCTCGCATTTCATCATTATATGTGTATCCTCTGACATTGCCTCGGGTAGCATAGCGTTCACACAATTTGATATACATGCGAGCAAGATTATTTGAAATCTGTCCATGATCCTTACTAAACTTGCCCTTGTCCAATGAGCCTTTCCAATGACTCTTACCTACGCAGACAAGTTCATCATTCTCGTCAAACTTCCAATGTTGGAAAGGAGGAAAGTTTACTTTATCTCTGCCGTCAGCTTCAGTCTTTTGACTTTTCTTACGTGTCTTGTTTACGGGAACATGTTCATAAGTCATAATTCTAAATACCAAATCAATTTTTGGGATTTTTTTATAATCTATTTCGCAGTCAGCCATTTTGATTTTTTCACCTGAGGCTTTTCTACGTGAGTAATTTTCGTCCCCAATTCTTTTAGCACGATTACGTTTGGCTTCGGCTGTGGTTCTAATATTAATTTTTTCCAAACCGGGAAGAATAATATCATATTGATGATATTCTGGGCTAGCATAAACGCTATAGGAATTTTTTACTTCTGTGAATTTCCTCTAATAGATCACGATTATTGAGATAGTTTACGGTCATCAGTCAGTCCTGTTATAGGTATATTATAATATACGTACATTATAAAGTCAAATAAATATTAGCCAAGGAGTAGTGTATATGGCGTTCGACCCAATTGCTGGTGCAAAAAGTGCGCTTGGTGCGCTTGGTAATATAGCTAGCGGCATCAATGCAGTCTCAAATTTAGGGTCTGCGTTAACTTCTGGTGACCCTAGTAAATTACTTAGCGCAATTCGTAGTATCAACTTGCCAAAAGGTGGCGGGGGTGGTGGAGGTGCTGCCGGAGCTAATGCTACTTTTGTCACTGATGCCAGTAAAGATTGGCGAGCTAGATTATATCTTCCAGGAATGGATGATAGGATCAATGAAGTTTTTAGCAAAGGTCAAATATTAGAGCCAATCAGAGCATCTGGGGGATTAATATTTCCCTATACTCCTACCATAACTATTAGTCATAATGTTAGTTACGGTGAACAAAGTCTTACTCACCAGAATTATCAATTTATAGCCTATCAAGATAGCAAAGTTAGCGATATACAAATAAATGGCGACTTTTATGTTCAAGATTGGAATGAAGCATTATATTGGATTGCCGCAGTACATTTTTTAAGAAGTGTTACTAAGATGTATGCAGGGGAAAATGCCTACGTGGGAAACCCACCGCCTATATTAAAGTTTAGTGCTTATGGGGATTATGTTTTTAAAAATGTGCCAGTTGTAGTTAAAAGCTTCAATGTGACATTGCCTAAAGAAGTTGATTATATCAGTGCAGACATAATGAAACAAGCACCTGGCGCTGGCGGGGGTGGAGGCGGCGGAGGAGGGGGGTCTAACCTAGATAAAATTGGGTCAACAGCCAAACTACTGTCTGGAGTTGCTAGTGCAGTTGGTGCCACTAGTGCTGGAAAAGTATTGAATTTTATTTCTAATGGAGCCAATGTAGCAAAAGTTCTTAGTGGTGGAGCAGGGGATAAATCAATTAGTAAAGAAATGTTATCTGCACCAACACATGTACCCACGCAAAGTCAATTTAGTGTAACAGTCACGCCAGTGTATAGTAGAACTCAAGTACGTCGATTCAATTTAGAGGAATTTGTCAAAGGCGGATATAAAGGACAGGGATATCTATAATGAATGTAACAGCTTATAATTCAAACAGCCCTTGGTATACTACAGAAATAACTAGAGACTATTTGGGAGTACTTACAATCAGACCAGTTAGTGCTGAACTAGATGATTTTTACTATACATTAGAAAGTCAATATGCCTATAGACCAGATCTATTAAGTTATGACTTATATCAAACACCAGATCTTTGGTGGGTTTTTATGCAACGTAATTTGGACGTTATCCAAGATCCCATATTTGATTTTGTCCCAGGAGTTCAATTTTATATACCAAAAGCTAATAGCTTAATGAAAGTATTAGGAGGGTAATATGGGATTTAATTTAGCCAGTGCCACCACAGCAGCCAAAAACTTTGTTACTAAAAAATTAGAAAATATCAATTTAGCCAGTAATATTTCAGGCGGTATAAGTCAATTACAAAATAAAATTGCAGGGTTAGGCAGTATTACAGGGGGAATACCTAAACCCATACCTGGAAAAGTTGTTGATGATGAAGTTGATAATAAAAAAAATATAGACATAAATGGTGAATTGCTAGCTGGAAAAGATTTGGCCTATATTGAAAGAATACCAGGTGAACCATTTCCCAATGAACTTGGTGAGTTTGACAGTTATAATTGTATTTTTACATTAAGTGTGCTTAATGGTAATTCCATAAACTTTCCTGATGAAACTTATAGAAGAGATCTACTTGGTCCTATAATAGTAAAAAGTGGCGGAACTGGTGATATAATTAATAGTAATGCTATTAAATTAACCAATTTTAAAAGCAAAGCAAATCCATCTGGAAGATTTGATGCTTTTATAGATAATATCAAAATAAGTGGTATTATTGGATACAACAAAGCTACAGGAAATACTAACTCTACCTCTATAACTTTTCAAATTACAGAGCCTTATAGTACAGGATTATTCTTTCAAACAGTGCAAGTTGCAGCATTTCAAGCTGGATATGATAATTGGTTAAGTATGCCCATGCTTTTAAGTATAGAATTTAAAGGTCATTTAACCGCAAATCAACAAAATTTCAGAGCAAAATTGTCTAGAAAGCATATCCCTCTTAAACTTAATGCTATTGAAATGCGTGTCAGTGGTCAGGGCACAGTATATGATTGTTCGGCTATTCCATGGAATGAAAGAACATTCAGTGTTGATAACAATAAAATAACAGGTACTCCTACTATACAGGGTGGCACTGTCCAAGAAATGTTACAAACTGGATCTAAAACAGATAAACTAAGTTTACAAAAAGTTATTAATGATGCACTTAAAGCCTTGGTCAAAGGAAAAAACTTAGATCCAGATAGAATATTAATATTATTTCCTATAGATTTGCAAACAGGTAAAAATATTGTTAAAACTGATGATAACTCAAACCCTCAAGGGGCAACCATGTCCCCAACAGCAACAACTGAAAATACTGATAAACTTGTTTTTTCAAAACTAGGTGTTGAATCACAAGAAGATACTTTGTTTCAAAATGAAGCAAATACTAACCCCATTGGTAAAGCACCAATGGGATTTGAACAAGATGTTAAAAGAGCAGAAGCAATATTTGCCAAAGAGAATGTTGTCTATGACGAAAAAACTGGCACTTATACCAGAGGTGACATGCAGATTACAAAAAATAAAGGTATAGCAAAATTTGGTCAGGGAACCAGTATTACCGATGCCATTAACGAAATAATATTGGCCAGTGATTATGGAAGAAGAGCATTGGATCCAGCTAACATTGATAGCGATCAAAAAGTAAATTGGTGGAGAATCGAGACACAATATTATATACTATCAACCTCTAAAAGATTAAAAGGCCCTCAACGTAACCCCACACTAAGTGTTTTTAGAATAGTGCCTTATAAAATTGATTACTCAAATTTTGTTCCAGGAAATCAACCAGCTAAAAAACTTGAAGAAAAAAAATATAATGCTGTTAAAAAATATGAATATTTGTATACTGGAAAAAATATTGATATACTAGATTTTAATATTGAGTTTAAAACAAGTTTTTATCAAGCACTCAATGCTGATGCAGGTAAAAATAATGAATCATTAGAACAAAATATTCAAGAAGAGGAAAAAGAGCAAGGGGGCATAACTACTGACAATGAAAGAGATGCCTCTGATATTTTAGTAGCATCTAGTTTAGGCGATAATAATTCCACTCCAGGTCAGGCTCAAACTAAAGTTATTACAAGATATTCAGAAACATCAATGAACGCTAGGGGAGGTGGTGTTACTGCTGGAGAGGATGCTAGTACAATTGCTGCTAGACAATTTAACAAAGCCTTAAACGCTGGGGGCGACATGATATCACTTAACATGAAAATTTTAGGTGATCCGTTTTATATAGCTGATAGTGGAATAGGCAATTATTCAGCAAAGGCAACTAATATTCCTGAAATGAATGCAGATGGTGCTATGAACACACAAGACGGCGAGGTTTATGTGGTAGTGAATTTTAGAAATCCCATTGATCTTAATCCCAATGCAGGTTTATATGATTTTGGTGGCAAAGGAAGACTAGTTCCTGAGTTCAGTGGGTTATATAGAGTATTTCAAGTTGAAAGTAGCTTTGAAAAGAATATTTTTTTACAGCAATTAAAATTAGTGAGAATGATGAATCAAGATTTAAAACCCACAGAATCCTCAGAGAACGCCCCTTCAACATCTGTATTCACTCCGCCTAGAACTGCTGATGATGCAATGGCGGCAGGAGCTTAATAATGGCAAGTGAAACAAGGGAAGCCACAGGCGTAGGTAACAATAATCCAGGACCATATCTCGCTAAAATTGTTAGTTTTTTAGATCCAGCATATATGGGCAATTTACAAGTGCAAATTTTATCTGAAGTTGGTACTGAAAAAGATAAAGAGGGTCAACTACATCAAGTAAGATATATGAGTCCTTTTATGGGATATACTGGTTCTGAATTTGCCACAGCAGAATTGGACTATAATAATTCACAAAAAAGTTATGGCCTGTGGATGATTCCGCCAGATATTGGATCTATTGTAATGGTCATATTTGTACAAGGGGATCCTAAAAAAGGCTATTGGATTGGCTGCGTTCATAATGCACAAAATCCTGGCGTAAATTTTATGACACCTGGTTATGCTTCTACAACCTATAATGATGAGGATGTCAAAAAACGATTACCTGTGGCCGAGTTTAATTTAAAATCAGCAGAAATAGTACCTTTAGATTTGAGCAAAACTAAAAAGGCCATACATCCCTTTAAAGATATATTAGATCAACAAGGATTATTATTAGACGACATTAGAGGAATTACTAGCAGCAGTGCTAGAAGAGAATGGCCCAGTGCCGTATTTGGCATCAGCACACCAGGGCCCATAGACAAACAAAATGGCGCAAAAAAGGCTAAAACAGGCAAGACAGATAACGAAGCTACAACCTTTGTTAGTAGACTAGGCGGTTCTAGCTTTGTTATGGATGACGGTGATGATAAATTTCTTAGAAAAAAAACAGCAGGCGAAGGTCCTCCGGAATACGTTTCAGTTGAAGGAAAGGAAGAAGGGGGTGATGTCACTATTCCACATAATGAATTAATTAGATTACGAACTAGAACTGGGCATCAAATATTATTACATAATAGCGAAGATTTAATTTATATTGGAAATGCTCGCGGCACTACATGGATAGAGATGACCAGTAATGGTAAAATAGATATCTATGCAGAGGATAGTATCAGTGTTCATACTAAAAATGATTTAAATTTCTATGCTGATCGTGACATCAATATGGAATGTGGTAGAAATTTTAATACCAAAGTAGGCGGTGAAATGCAAACTGAAGTGGTTGCTGATCAAAATACCATAATAGAAGGCAATCAATCTAATTGGGTCAAGGGCAATGTCAATACCACTATTGATGGAAATCATTTGCATAAAAATGGTGGCAATTTTGATTTAAAAAGTGGTGGCAATAATAAATTAACTGCTGGAGGAAATTCAGAACTTAATTCTGGAGGTAATAATGTTATCACTGCCGGCGGAGCACTGGATATTAAAAGCGGCGGTGCCAGTAAATGGACGGGCGGCGGGGCAACTAGTATTGGTGGGGCCAGTTTAGTACTCAGTGCCAGTAAAATTAATCTTAATGGACCAGCAGCACCTGAAGCAGCCACTGCGGCCGAGGCTGACGAAGCTGAATTACCTAAAGTATTAAAAACTCACAGTGTGCCAGATGAAACAGGTTCAACTTTATTTGATACTATTATGCGCCGTGTTCCAACACATGAACCTTGGGCACATCATGAAAATTTAGATCCAGAACAATTTACTCCTGAAAAAACAGATAGAGATATTGATGGTAGAAATGAAGACAATAGCGAATCAATTCTATTAGTGGATAAAGATTCGCCAGAATATTGGTCGGGTTGGACTGACGACAAGCAAAAATATACAACTAGTACAGATACTTTTGCTAAAATTAATAAGGAGAGGCAGTAATGGCTATTCAACGCCTTTATGAAAAATTAGTAGTAAAAGGACGTACACCTAAGGCAACACCCCCACTGCCAAGAACGTACAGAGGATTCAGCACAATAAGTGATGAAAGCGAATCATTTGCTCTATATGATTTGGCCTTAATTAAACAGGATATTATCAATCATTTCCATGTTAGACAGGGTGAACGATTGATGAATCCAGAGTTTGGCACCGTAATTTGGGACGTGATTTTTGAACCACTAACGGAGGATTTACAAGCTCTGATAGCACAAAATGTAGAGAATATTATTAACTATGAACCTAGAGTAATAGCCAATGATATAATTGTTACAGCTTATGAAAGTGGGATTCAAATTGAATGTGACTTAACTTATTTGCCTTATAACATATCAGAATCATTGAGATTTAGATTTGATCAGGATAATGGATTAATCGGTTAAACTAGTAGTTTATTATCTACTATAAATATCAAGAATAAGGATAGGTAATGTCGTCCACCAATAGACAAAATAGATTATTAGTTAGTGAAGATTGGAAAAAAATCTATCAAAGTTATCGCAACGCGAACTTTAAAAGTTACGATTTTGAAAATCTTCGTAGAGTCATGGTGGACTACCTAAGGGAAAACTATCCAGAAGACTTTAATGATTATATTGAAAGCAGTGAATATCTAGCCTTAATAGATATGATTGCTTTTTTAGGACAAAGTATTGCTTTTAGGGTAGATCTAAATGCTAGGGATAATTTTTTAGAACTAGCTGAACGTAGAGAAAGTGTTTTAAGGTTATCGAGAACTATTGGCTATAATGCCAAACGTAATCTTGCTGCTAATGGGCTACTTAAATTTCAAAGTGTCAGTACCACACAGGATATTATTGATAGTAATGGCAGAAATTTACGCGGTCAAGAAATAGTTTGGAATGATAACGCTAATAATAACTGGTATGAGCAATTTATTAAAGTAATTAATGCAGCGTTGCCAGCAACAAGCCAATTTGGTAATCCAGATAATAAAGCAGTAATTTATAATATACCTACAGAACAGTATAGATTACAAACTTTAAATACATCTATTCCTGTATTCACATTTAGCAAAGTTGTAGATGGCAGAACTATGAATTTTGAAGTTGTCAGTACAGTTATAGAAAATGGTACTGACATTGTTGAGGATCCTCCTCAGGCAGGAAAAAGTTTATCTTTCCTTTATAAAGACGACGGTAGGGGCCCAGCCAGTCCTAGTTCTGGATTTTTCTCTCACTTTAGACAGGGCAGTTTAAATACTGGCACTTTTACTATTTCAAATCCTAATACAAATGAAATTGTGGATATTGATGCTGACAATATTAATAACACAGATGTTTGGTTATATAAATTGAATACCAGAGGTGTTGAATCTGAATATTGGGCTAAAGTACCAAGTTTTGAAGGCAACAATGTAATATACAACAGTTTAAAGAAAAACATTAGAAATATCTATTCAGTTATTACTAGAACCAACGATCGAGTTAGTATTGCATTCAGTGATGGAACTTTTGGTACATTGCCTTTAGGTAATTTTAGAATATATTATCGAATCAGTAATGGTCTTAGGTATACTATTAATCCCAAAGATATTAAAAACGTTGTAGTAGATATTCAATATATTTCTAATACTGGCCAAAGTGAAGTTATAACCATAACCATGGGACTTCAAACTAGTGTAAACAATAGTGCGGCATTTGAAAGTAATGAACAAATAAAAGCTACGGCGCCTGCTACATATTATACACAAAATCGTATGATCACAGCAGAGGATTATAATATTAGTCCATTAAGCGTTAGTCAAGAAATAATAAAAATTAAAGCCATTAATAGATCCAGCAGCGGAATTAGCAGATATTTTGATCTAAATGATCCAACTGGCAAATATAGTAGTACAAATTTATTTGGTGATGATGGTGTACTTTACAAACAGACTTATGAAGACAGTTTTAGATTTAATTATATTAATAAAACAGACATCGAAGGGGTAATTTATAATCAAGTTTTTAATGTCATTAAGGATATAAATCTCCGTAATTTTTACTATGACAATTATGGCAAAACAATAGTAATATACGATAATTTATCTTGGAATCAAGTAACACAAGATACCAATCAATGCACTGGGTATTTTAAAAATGTTAATCAAATAATTATTGGCACAACTAATAACGATTTAAAAAATATAGAACCAGGAGCATTGATCAAATTTGAAGCAAAAACTGGATTTTATTTTGATAGATTAAATGAAAATGCTTTTAAAATTATTCCAAATTCAGGTATCCCAATTGGCGGGTCAACTTACATTTGGGCCAAAGTTGTCAGCGTTACTAATAATGGGTTAGGGAGCAACGTAGAAGACCCAACAGGAAAATTAACTAATGGTAATGGAGCAATTACATTAAATGTTCAAATCCCAACTAATGCTCGATTAGTAAACATCATACCTAGATGGAGAACTATATTAGATACTGCAACTATTTCAATTATTATTGATCTAGTTTTTGCTAATAAACCATTTGGTCTTAGATACGATTTAGTATCTAAAAATTGGAAAATTGTATTTGAAAGCAATCTTAATATTATTGATAATTTTAATATTGGCAAAACTGGGGACACTACTAACCAAAAATTAGATAGTAGTTGGTTATTATTGTTCACCACTGATACTGAATTTTATAATGTTAAATCTAGAAAATTAAAATATATTTTTGAAAGTGATAGCCAAATTCGTTTTTATTATGACAGTAATAATAAAATTTATGACACTAGAAGTAATTTAATTGTCAAAGATCAAATAAGAGTATTAAACATCAATACTAACCCAGCTGATATAAATCAAGCAACACCTTTTACTTACAATTTAGATTGGGAAATATATAGAGAATTTTTAGGTACAGATGGTTATGTGGATACCAAAAAAATAGAAATAACTTTTAATGATAGCAACGATGATGGAATAGTTGATGATCCTAACATTTTTGATATCGTAGTAGATCCCACTACTGATACATCAAAATATATAATTTTAGAAAAATATGAAATAGCGAATGGTCAAACAGATTACAGATATGTTAAAAATAAAATTAGTAATGATAAAAATATAGTAGAAATAAGGCCCAGTATTGGATCTGTAATTAACAAAATTGCTGATCAATATTACTACTTCCTAGACACTAACACTGTACAACAATGGAACGCAACAAAGGGAAGATTTATAGCCAGTTTGGATTATAAAGTATTTCAAGGCAGATCAGATTTAAAATTTCAATACATACATAGTGCAGATTATGAGACAAGAATAGATCCTGGTCAAATTAATATTATGGATCTTTATGTGTTAACTAGACAATATGATTTGGATTTTAGAAGATGGTTAATTGGTAAATTAGATGTAGAGCCTTTGCCATTGAGTTCAGATCAATTAAGTTTAACTCTATCTAAAGAATTAAATTCTATTAAAGCTATGAGTGATGAAATTATCTATCACCCAGTAAAATATAAAGTGTTATTTGGTAATAATGCTAGCTTAAATCTTAGAGCTAGTTTTAAAGTAATTAAAAATTCTGAACTAATAATTAGTGATAATGAAATAAAAACTAATGTGTTATCTGCTATAAACGAATTCTTTTCTATAGAAAATTGGGATTTTGGCGATAGCTTTTATTTCAGTGAATTAGTGGCCTATGTTATGAATAAAACTACTCCTTATCTAGTTAATATTGTTATAGTGCCTAGACAACCAGACTTACATTTTGGTAGTTTATTTGAAATTAAAGCAGAGAGTGATCAAATTTTTATTAATGGAGCTACCACTGATGACATTGAAGTAATCAGTGCTATAACAGCCAGTAATATATCAGCTGATGGATCCATAAGTTCATCTAATACAATTGTATCACAGCAAAATATTTCTAGTAGCACTGGAGGTTATTAATGGCCGATAATCAATTAGAAAATACACCATCAAATAACCCCAATCAAAAAAGAAAGGCTGAAAATCTTCTACCTAGATTTTATAGAACTGACAGTAATAAAAAATTTATTTCTGGAACAATTAATCAACTTATTCAAAGTGGTACTGTACGTCGTCTCAATGGATACATAGGAAGGGAAAACTCCAAAGCAACAGCAGCCAATGACATTTTTTTAAATGAGCCTGTACAAGATAGACAAAATTATCAACTTGAACCAAGTTTAGTTATCGAGGATGCCTTAGGCAATGTAAATTTTTATAAGGATTATTTAGATTATATCAATACTTTAACAGTATTGGGCGGCAAGCCTGATAACCATGAAAGAGTTAATCAACAAGAATTTTATAGTTGGGAACCTCATATAGATTGGGATAAAATTGTCAATTTTGCTCATTACTATTGGTTGCCATTTGGTCCTGATGCTATAACAATTCCTGGGCAACAACTAGAGATAATTAAAACATATAAAGTTGAACTCAGTGATGAAGGCGATAATAGAGCATTTCTTTTTACACCAGATGGGCTAACTAGAAACCCATCATTAACTTTATATCGTGGGCAGACATATCGTTTTGAAATTAATAAATGTCTTAATGAACCATTTAGTATAAAAACTCAAAGGCAAGTTGGTGAAGCATATAGATTTATAGATGGCGTGGATAATTATGCTGTGGAAAATGGCATAATAACTTTCACAGTTCCATTAGAGTGTCCAGATGTACTATATTATGTCAGTGAAAATTCACCAGATACCTCAGGCATAATTAAAGTATTTGACATTACAGAAAATACTGCAATAGATGTTGAAAATGAAATAATTAATAGCCAAACATATACATTGCGTAGCGGGCTGTCTTTGAGTAATGGTATGAAGGTTAATTTCAAAGGGCGTGTGACACCGTCCTTTTATAGTGAAGGCGATTTTTATGTAGAGGGAGTGGGTGATAAAATTCAACTCATTCCTGAAAAGCAATTAGAAATTATAGCACCTTATACCAAAAACTTTGAGGTAACATTTGATGACACAGGCTATGACAAGTTAGCCTATAATGATGTTAAGTATGTTCCAACGGTCAAAGATTACATCACAATTAATAGGGCTAGTACAGATAGAAATCCTTGGAGCAGATATAATCGTTGGTTTCACGAGTCTATAATAGAGAAAACAGCCATTGAACTTGGACAACAGCCAGTATTTGATCAATTACAACGAGCCAAACGTCCAATTATAGAATTTAATGCAAATATTAAACTTTTTAATTTTGGTATAACCCCTAAACAGGATATTGATTTAGTTGACGATTTTACCAGTGATGTTTTTTCAATTATAGAAGGGTCCTTAGGTTATAATATTGATAATGTATCTTTACTTGACGGTCATAGAATATTATTCACTGGGGATAATGATCCATTAGTCAATGGTAAAATATATCGAGTAAATTTTATTACCACACATGAAAATAATAATGACTTTGGCATTAGACGAATCCATTTAGAAGAAGAACCTGATACTAATCCAAATTTGCATGATGTGGTATTAGTTAAAACTGGTGTAAAATATACAGCACAAATGCTATGGTATGATGGTGCAAAATGGATACTTGGCCAAACAAAAACGACTCAAAATCAGCAGCCATTATTTGATTTATTCGACGAAGATGGTGTTAATTTAACTGATGCTAGCAAATATGATGGCTCAACCTTTTCAGGTAATAAGATTTTTTCCTATAAAATAGGCACTGGTAAACAAGATTCTGAATTGAGATTTGCCTTAAGTTACAAGAATATCAACAACGTAGGGGATATTCTTTTTAATTATGATCTATTACAAAATACTTTTTCTTATAAAATACAAGCTGAAGTAATAACTGAAAATACTGATAATAAATTTATTAAAAAGAATAATAAATTAGGCAGTGAATATCTAAATGGATGGACTAAAAATACGCTAAAAAATGTTCAGCCTATTATAAGAATCTATAAAAATTCTAATTTAACAAATAAGTTTCCCGTAGATGTATATGATGATAAAGATAATCTCGATGATTTATTAGTAAAAGTTTATATAAATGGTAAAAGATTAGATAAAAACTTATTTCATATTGAGGATGAAGTTGCTTATAAAATAGTTGTATTAAAAAATGATGTAACAGATTTAGATATAGTTACATTAAAATGCTATAGTAAACAGACTAAAAACAATAACGGCAAATATGACTTCCCAATAAATTTTCAAAATAATCCATTAAACAATAATATTAATGATTTTACTCTAGGTGAAGTCATCGATCATGTAGATTCCATTATAGATAATCTTAGTTCATTTAATGGCGTCTATCCAGGAGTGGGAAATCTTAGAGATCTTTCTAATACTAGTAGTTATGGCACAAAATTTGTTCAACATAGTGGAAGTATAAATTCAGCGTTATATCATTTGACAAATAAAAATGCCAATATTATATCAGCATTAGAAAAAGCTAGAGATGAGTATGGCAAATTTAAAAGAAATTTTATTAATCACCTAACAAATTTGACAAGTGATGTATCAGTTAAGGATTCAGTAGATCAAATATTATTTGATATTAATCAAGGAACGCCTAAAACAGCACCCTATTATTTTAGTGATGTCCTAGGTTTTGGTGCAAATAAAAAAACTGATTTCACAGTGCAAGATTACAGAACAGTCAAATATCCTTTATCTGCTCCCTTTACATTAGAAACATTAAGTTATAAAAGTGTAAATGTCTACCTAAACGATGTTCAATTAATTCATGAACGAGATTATCTATTTGGATTTGATGGTTTTATTGAAGTATTAACAGCTATTAAAGAAAATGATATTTTAACTGTTTATGAATATGAAAGCACAGATGGCTGCTTTATCCCACCAACCCCAACTACATTAGGATTATATCCTAAATTTGAGCCTCAAAAATATTTAGATACTACTTTATTAGAACCAAAATATTTGATACAAGGACATGATGGTAGTGTTATATTAGCTTATAATGATTATAGAGATGATATAATATTAGAATTAGAAAAAAGAATTTTTAATAATATTAAAATTCGTTATGATGAAACTATATTAGACATATATGATTTTATACCAGGAGCTAATAGACCAACTGAATACTCCTTAGCTGAGTTTAATGAAATACTAGCTCCTAACTTTTTTAAATGGACTAGTTTAATTGACAAAGATTTTAGCCAACCTTTAATATACGATTCATCAAATCCATTTACATTCAATTACAGTGAAGCAATTGGCATAGACGGTGGAAATATTCCAGGATTTTGGCGTGGAATTTATAAATTATACTTTGACACAGATCGTATAAATTTAACACCTTGGGAAAGTCTAGGATTTAGTATTAAGCCAAAATGGTGGGAGGATACTTATGGTCCTGCCCCATATACATCTAATAATCTAATACTTTGGCAGGATCTACGCGACGGCGTGATTAAAGAACCTGGTAAACCAGTTAATAGAAATCATAAATTTGTCAGACCAGTTTTAAATAATATTCCTGTTGACGAATCAGGAAACCTAACAAACCCAATTGTTTGCAATCTAGCTCAAGGGGTGTTTGATACTACTGGTAATTCAAATTATTCATTTGGTGATCAAGGCCCAGTAGAAACAGCATGGAGACGTAGTAGTTATTATCCATTTAGCCTATTAATTACTATGATTTTAATGCAGCCAAATCGTGTATTAGGCTGTTATTTGGACAGATCTAGAATAATTAAAAACAGAACTAATCAATTAGTATACAAGGATACAAATTTAAGGTTACGTTTGACTGATATTAAATTACCAAATAATATAAGAGACCACTAGAGTTTTTACTTCTGGGTTAGTTAATTATGTTACTGATTATTTACAAGGGGATAACAGTAGTTTCCTAGACATATATAAGAGTAATTTAAAATTAATTAACAATAAATTAAGTCATAAAATAGCAGGATTTACCAATAAAGAAAAATATCAACTTATTTTGGATAGCAAAAGTTCAACGGCTAAAGCTGGAGTTTTTATCCCAAATGAAAATTATAAAATATTTTTAAATGTTAGTAGTCCTACTAAAAAAGTATCATATACTGGGGTCATTATAACTAAAATCAAGACCAAACGAGGCATTGGGTATTCAATAAAAGGTTATAATCAAACAAATCCTTATTTTTATTATTATGCTTGGTCACAATCTGGAATTAATATTAATGTAGGTGGAATTAGTGAAAGTTATATTGAATGGGCGTCTAATCAACAATATCTAGTTGGCAATATCGTATTAATCGATAGGAATTATTACAGAGTCAAAATTAGTCATGCTAGCCAAGATAATCCTAGTTATGATCTATTACAAAAAATTCCAGCTTTGCCATTGGTTGGCGGTGTGACAGCTAATTTGAGAAAGAAGTGGGAAAAAGAAAGATTAATTTTAAATTATGGTACTATATTGGATTCTATTCAAGAAGTAGTTGATTTTTTACAGGGCCATGGGGAATATTTAAAAGATCAAGGGTTTAGTTTTGATAATTTTAATGCAGATTTAAGAAATGTAGCCAGTTGGGAAGTTAGTGTAAAAGAATTTTTATTTTGGACTACTCAAAATTGGAGTTCAGGAAGTGATCAATATGTAGATTGGGAAGAAACAAAGTCATATAAACTTGGAGAAATTGTGTTCTATAATGGCGATTATTATAGATCAAAACAAGATCAATTGCCAAGTGAGACGTTTAATATTGCTAATTATTTTAAATTAGAAAACTTAAATTCAGACGGTGCTGCGGCCATTAGTTTAAGTCCAGCAGCATTGCAATTAGATTTAAAATTACAATACAACACAGTAAATGATCTTAGAGAACAACATACTAATTATGAAATATTTTCAGCAGATGGTCAAAAATATGATCCAAATTTATTAAATTATCTTAGATATGACAATACTTTTACGCTTAGTCCTAAAAAAGAAAATTTAGGAATATATGGCGCTACTTTTTATCTAGTACAAAAAGAACATGTCTTACTAATTGACAATGTTACTCAATTTAATGATTTAATTTATAACCTAGAAACAGGATATAGACAAGAAAAAATTCAAATTGCAGGTTATAAAACAATTAATTGGGATGGCAGTTTAGATGCTCCAGGATTCATTTACGATCAAGCTAATATTGATGATTGGGCCCCTTGGAATGACTATCACCTTGGAGACATAGTAAAATATAAAGAATTTTATTATAGTGCAAATAATTTCTTACCAGGTACTGAAGCTTTTGATAAAAATAATTGGATTAAATTAGATAAAAAGCCTGTTAGTGATTTATTACCCAACTGGGACTACAAGGCTTTACAGTTCACAGATTTTTATGATTTAGACAGTGATAATTTTGATGTTGGTCAACAAAAAATGGCACAGCATTTAATTGGATATCAAAAACGTCAGTATTTGGAAAATATTATTAAAAATGATGTAAGTGAATTTAAATTTTATCAAGGAATGATTCAAGATAAAGGCACCATCAATTCCTTAGACAAACTTTTTGATGTATTAAGTGCAGAGGACAAAGATAGCATAGACTTCATTGAAGAATGGGCCATAAGAGTGGGCCAATATGGCGCCAAAGATGCATTTGATGAAGTGGAATTTATTTTAGATGAAAGTCAATTTAAAATTAATCCGCAGCCACTTGAGTTAGTATCTACTATTGATAATAGTAAATTAGATTTTGTAATTAAACAAACTAAAAAGGACATATATCTAGCACCTAAAAATTATCAAAATGATCTTTGGGTTATTAATAATAACTTTAAACCATTTTTACGTACCCCTGGATTTGTCAAATACGATCAAGTTACATTTAATACAGATAAGTTAGAAGATTTATTAACAGTTAGTACACTTAATTTTACTTCAGGTGACTACATTTGGACAGCTTTTGAACCAGTATTAAATGAATTTAATGATGACTGGAATGTGCATAGATTTACGCATATGCCATATGAAGTTCTTACCTTAACATATAACAATAGCAACAGTGATTTGGTATTAAAATTAGATAATCGTCCTAATTTTGTAGTAGGCGAGTTAATTGGAATAACAAATAATTATGCACCATTAAACATATTTTGTAAAATTAAATCCATTAATATTGACACTATTACAGTTTCAACAGGTTTAAAAAGTTATAGTCCTCCTCCTTCAGTGGACCCGCAAAAGTCTATCAAGCTCTTTAAATTGACCAAACAAAGATTTGATACAATAGATAATTTAGCAGTTCCTTATTATCTCAAAGTAAATGAATTAGCTTGGGTCAATAGATCAATTGATAACAAATATGCAATATGGGCAAATAATTCAGTTTATAATAGAAATAAAATATACAGATTAAATCTAGCAAATGCTAGTAGATTTGGAAAAGTTATAACTATTAGCAAATCAGCAAGTTATCTAGCAATTACCAATGCTCAAAATCAAGTTTTTGTTTATTATAAACCTTCTATTATATCAGATTGGTCTTTATTTCAAATTATAAATTCAAATTTAGATGAATTTGGCAATAGTTTAGCATTTAGTGATGATGGTCAATGGTTAGCTGTTAGTGGCAAACTAAATGGCAATAGCGTTATTAAAGTATTTTTATTAGATGATTTTAATCACAAATATATTCCTAAAGAAACAATCTCAAATCCAGAATTGATATTAGATCCTTACTTTGGATATAAAATAAAATTTGCCTATGATCAAGCATATTCATTAACTGTTAGCAGTACAGATGGTGATAGTATTAGTGGTATAATATATTATTTTAAGAATTTTGGAGACAGTTCTAATTGGCAATTTATGACGAGTATTAAGCCAATTGATGTAGATCATCCATTTGCCTATGATTTTGATATTGATCAAACAGCTAAAATACTTGTAGTTTCCGCATCATTAAGTCATAATTGTCCTGGCAAGGTAATACTCTTCGAAAAACGCAGCGATTATGATTTTCATCCAACTCGTGAAATAGGATTTTTAGGTAAAACAAATTTTGGTCAAGCAGTATCTCTATCAGAAAATGGAACTTATCTAGCTGTGTCATCTAAAGAAGCAGTATATGTTTACAAAGATTTCAATCTATTTCAAACATTAACTGATAGAAATAAGGCTCTTGACGCCAATGAGCAATTTGGCACATATTTAAAATTTGTCAATAATGAACGAACTTTAGTTGTTTATAATAGACTAGGCGACAGCTCTAGAAATAATTTGTTTAATTATGATGATAGCACTGTAAATTATGATGATAGTTCCGTAATTAATCTTGACTCTGGCAGGGTAGATGTTTATGATCGATATGAAAATAAGTTTATCTATGCTGAATCATTAAGCGTAGAAACCAATGGCACTGATGAATATGGTGATCGAGTTGCCGCTGCTGATAATGATATCATAGTATCTGCGCCAAATGCTCAAAATGATCGTAGAAGTGGTGCCGTTTACACACATTATAGAAGTGATTATAGTTGGAAAATTATCGAAAAAGAAAGTCCAAAAATTGATCTAAGTTTATTTAAAAAAATATTTTTATATAACAGACGATCCAACGAGTTATTAACCTACTTGGATATTATAGATATAACTCAAGGTAAAATTCCTGGCAAAGCCGAAGAGCAGATCAAATATAAAACATATTACGATCCTGCAACATATTCATACAAAGTACTTAATTCCACATTAGATGTAAATGTGGATGATGGCATGTGCTGGTTAGATCCGCAAGTTGGCACATTATGGTGGGATTTACGTAGGGCTAAGTTTTTAGATGCTCATATAGGCGATATAACCTATAAAAATTCCACTTGGAATACCTTATACGAAACAGCCAGTGTTGATATTTATGAATGGGTGGAATCTAAAATTTTGCCAGGGGACTGGGATATTGTATCAAATACTATTGATGGAATAACTCAAAATATTACTGGTACTACACTCTATGGCAATTCAGTTTATAGTGTGAAAAGAAAATATGATTCAATCTCCAAGCAATTTACATCATTATATTACTTTTGGGTAAAAAATAAATCAACATTGCCCAATTCAACTAGTAGAATAAATTCAGCTTTAGAAATTTCAAATATTATTAGCAATCCTAAAGGACAAGGATTAAAGTATATTGAATTTATTAATACTAATAGTGTTAGTTTGACCAATATTAAAAATTTATTATCATCTAAGGATGTAGTTTTGTCAGTGCAATATTGGTTGCCAAATATTGATCGTAATACAAATATTCACAGTGAATGGAAAATCATTAGTGAAAATGAAAAAACTGAAATCCCTAAACAGCTTGAAAGAAAATGGATTGATAGTTTGGTGGGATTTGATGAAAATGGCAAGATGATTCCTGATATTTCTTTGTCACCTAAACAACGTTACGGCATAGAATTCAAACCAAGACAAAGTATGTTTGTCAATAGATTGGAAGCAATCAAACAAGTTATAGAACGATTCAATAGTGAATTCAAAAAAATTCAAATAGATAATATAGATTTAACTGATTTATTAAAGAAAGATCAAGCGCCTAGTGAAATTTTTGGGTTATATGATTATGTAATCGATACCGAAAAAGAATTGCGGTTTATAAATGTTGATGCATTTAAAAAAGCCAGTCTTTCTTTGAATATTGAGAATGGTAAACTAGTAGGAATAAGTGTACTGGACAGTGGGTATGGGTATCAATATGCTCCGCCAATAACTATTGCTGGATCGGGAGAAAATGCCAAAGCTCGAGCAGTCTTAAACAATACAGGCGGAATAGATAGAGTTGAAATTCTATCACAGGGTGAGGGTTACGATATTTCAAATACTGGGTTATCATTAAGAAATATTACGGTATTAGTAAGAAGTGATAGTACAGTATTTGGCAATTGGTGCATTTATACCTATAGCGGTAGCACTTGGAGTAAAATAAAAATCCAAGATTATGATGTTACTAATTTTTGGAATTATATTGATTGGTATGAAGATGGTTATGATCAATTCACTAGGGTGGATTTTGTGGTGGATGGTACATATCAATTATTTTCAAGTGATTGTAAAATAGGGCAAGTTATTAAAGTTAATAACGTAGGCAGTTCTGGATGGTTATTATTAGAAAAATATTCTGACATAGAATCAATAGATTATACGCAAAGTTTTCAAGTAATAGGTCGTCAAAATGGTTCACTTCAATTAAGTAATAAATTTTATAATTTTAAATCTAATAGACTTGGTTACGATAGCAGTCTATATGATATTAATAAATTTGATAATTCAGGTAGTATTGAATTAAGAATTATTTTAAATTCATTAAAAGACAAAATTCTCATAGACAATCGTAGAATACTTTACTTAAATCTTTTCTTTTTAAGTATCAAATATGCATTATCAGAACAACCATTTGTAGATTGGATTTTTAAAACTAGTTTTGTTAAGGCATTACATAATGTAGGAAAACTTCGTCAAAAAATAACATATAGTAATGATAACTTAGAAGATTTTGAAAATTATATTGCTGAGGTTAAACCTTATAGAACTAAAATAAGGGAATTTGTCAGTATCTATAATGACATGGAAAATACACAAAGTTTAGTTACTGATTTTGATTTGCCATCATATGTTTCTCAAAATCAAATAAAAGCTATTCAAACAAGAGCATCAAACGGATTAGTATATTTTGACAAAGTAGTTGATGATTATCCTTGGCGTTTATGGAGAGAAAACGCCAGTTTTACCATTAAAGAAATTATAGTATTTGATGGCGGCAGTAATTATCTTTCTAGACCAATAGTTGAAATCATAGGTGATTGTACAACCCCAGCAACAGCTAGGGCATTTATAGCTAAAGGTCAAGTTATACAAATTGAAGTATTAAATGGAGGTTCTGGATATTATAAAGCACCAATTATTAAAATAAAAGGTCATTTAGATGTTGATGGTGTAGAGGCTAGGGCCACTGCTGTAATAAAAAATGATCTAGTTAGATCTAATACTTTAGGTTTACGATTTGATAGATATGCCAAAGAGCCCATAGAAAACATACTACCTTTGACTAAAACTGAAACTTTTATTGGCAACAAAGACACTATTTCTTTTGATTTAATATACAGTCCAAATATTGAAAAAAATCAAAGTTCAGTGACATTTACTATTGATGGCATTGAAATTGATGCTTTAAAAGGCAGTTATTCATTAGTAAAAACTAGTAAACCTAGTCCTGATGGCACTCATACTGTTTATTATGGTAAACTAGTTCTTGATGACCCGCAAGTAAAGGACGAAAACAAGACATATCTTATAACCATTAATTATAAAAAAGATTTCAATCATCTAAAAGCCTTAGATAGAATTGCCTATTATTATGCTCCAGAAAGCGGCATGATAGGCAAGGATTTTGCTCAACTAATGACTGGCATTGATTATGGCGGTGTGAGCATTGTTGGGATAAATTTTGATCCTCCTGAGAAATGGGATAGCGAAAATAATCCTTGGGGAGAGAAATTATGGGACCCAAGGACTGTTAATGATGATACTAGAATATATGATGCACTAATACAGGGTGGAAAGTTTGGAAAAAATAATGGTATTCCTTATGTAACTGCATCGGGGATGGCTGCTGATGATATTATAATTGACGGTGATCGTTTTATTAGTCCGTTGACCAGTCCAGCACCTGAGGAAATGCTACCTGGACATGTGGCAGACACATTGGTAATCAAGGTAACGGATTTTTTGATTAACGAATCAGCAGATATTACCTGCGATAATTATATCTCCGATGGCCGTATGTCTGAATATAAAATAAGTCAGTACCCTAATAATAAATCTGCGGCAATTGTCAAAGTTGGTGATAATATATTACGTCCTAATTTAGATTATATTGTGGATTTTAACAGGGTTTCAATTAAACTACTCACAGTCCCGACTCAAGGTAAAATTATATCAATTATTAATTTAGGCTTTAACGGTAACAATATTTTAGATATTGATTATAAAATTATAGAAACAGCCTCTAAAGAACTAATATTAAATTTTAATTGGCGAGATGATTTAGAATTAATGGTATTAGTGTCAGGTGAAGTTGTAAATTATACTATAATCAAAACTGATGAAACTTATAATCTTAAAAATAAATTAGCTATTAAGTTTGTCGATGAGCTTGTTGTTGGTCAAGTAGTAAACTACATAATTTTTAAAAAGACATCTAATATTTCTACCAGTATAGTAAGTAGAGAAACATTAACTTCAGATGGAACTACATTAAAATATAATTTATTAAATCCTATTGGAAAAAGTTTTCCTTTAACACAGAATACTATTGTTAGAGTTGGCAATGAAATATTAAATTCTACTGATTCATTCTTTTTTATATTAAAAAATAATGTGTATGCTTATGATATTCCCTTAGGTAAGGGAAGTGTCAATGATGAGGAAGTGTTCAATATTCTTGAAGATTACAAAGTATATATTGATAATAATGAAGTTCAACTAGGTATGGCTTATAAAATAGATTTGATCACTCAAAAAATTAGTATATTACCAAATTATTATACAGAGAATTCCAAAGTTATAGTTACACTAGTAAAAAATTCAGATTATAAGATAGGAAAGGATGGAAATTCTAATTTCATTGAATTTAAAAACTCTTATCCAGATAACACTCAAATAGAAGTAATTTCTATGTATAATCATGATATCTTAAATATTCAACGAAGTAGCTATAAAATTAAATCTAACATACAGAATTATCAAAATAGTATCTACTATTTGGATGCTATTAGAGTTAGTGGCGGTATATTGTCACTTAACAGACCAATAATCAATGCTAATTATGTATGGGTTATTAAAAATAAAACGTTGTTAATGCCCAACATGGATTATATATTATCTGATAATAAAATGGAAGTTATTCTTAATACTATTCCAACAAAGGACGATAGGTTCTCAGTATTAACGTTTGGATCTAATATTACTAGGGACCCAATTGCATTTATGCAATTTAAGGATATCCTAAATAGATCGCATTATAAAAGAATAAGCAAAAATAGAACAACATATTTGATTAAAGAATTAAAGTTTTCTGATAAAGAAATTGAAGTTCATGACTCATCGACATTAAATGATCCAGATATATCTTCAAATCAACCAGGTGTTGTTTATATCAATGGCGAAAGAATTGAATACTTTATTAAAAATCAAAATAAAATTACTCAACTTCGTAGAGGTACTTGGGGGACAGGTATACCCCAAGTACATACTTTAGGTACAGAAGTATTTGATATTGGGTTTGCAGAAACAATCCCTTATGATGATAAAACAGAAATTCATGAGTGGATGCCTAATTCCAATTTACCTTATATTCCAAGTAAGGACGGTATTGAAATATTTGTGGGCGGAGTTAGACAAAGAAAAAATCCATATAAACTACATGATGCAAGAATTCATCCAGAAAGCCCACAAGGTGATGTTGAACATCCTGCAGACTTTACAATTGACGAAACTACAGCTCAAATTCACTTAAATACCATCCCAAGACTTGGAATTAAAACACAGGTTGTAAGAAAAACATTGACCGTTTGGGAAGACTCAGGCAAAGATATAGCTAATTCGACCAATAGCGTAGCATATTTTTTAAAGTTTGCCCCTAAAAAACTAGGTAGCGGATAAAATAAATATTTTGATAGAGAAATAATCATGCAAAACAAAGACTTTGGCGGTATTCATATAGAAGGACATATTAAGATTTGGGACCCAAGTTCCAAAGAAATTTACGTTAATAAACGTAATGCCATCCATTATGAAAATATGAGTGTAGCTCTAGCTAGTAGTATATCCAATTCTGGGCAAGGATTTATTTATGAAATGGCCTTTGGCAACGGCGGAACTGCGGTGGACCCCACAGGTATTATTACATATCTAACCCCAAATTCTACCGGGATCAACGCCGATTTATATAACCCAACTTATACTAAAGTGGTGGATGATAGAAGTATCACCAATATCGATCCCATAAGGAATTACATAGAAACTAGGCATGTCACTGGCACAAATTATACAGATGTATTTGTCACTTGTTTTTTAGACTATGGCGAACCTAGCGGTCAAAGTGCTTTTGATAACATAACCAATAACGAATCAGAATATGTGTTTGATGAACTAGGATTAAAATCATATAGTGAAACTAACCAAAGTAAATTATTAACTCATGTGGTATTTCACCCAGTACAAAAGAGTTTGAATCGTCTTATTCAAATAGATTACACAGTTAGAATACAAAGTTTAACTGGGCTAGGAACATAATATGGCAAATACTACACCTATAACTAATAGTGCCCAAGATCATGTGTATTCAGTGCCTGATGGCGGAACAAATACAAATACTAGTCTTACTTTTATAGGCAAGAATTACTCCGGATATACTCAGATTATTGGGGAAAATTTTTTACACTTATTAGAAAATTTTGCCAGTCCTGCTCAAAATTCTAATTCGGATATAAACGCTGGACCTCAAAATCCAGTAAAAGGACAGATTTGGTATAACACATTAGACGATCTAGGTGGCGGATTAAAAGTATTTGACGGAACAACTTGGGTACAATTAGGCATTGTAAAAAAATCAGCCAATACACCTACAGGGCGTATTGCTGGATTAAGCAAAGGTGATTTGTATGTTGATACTAGTAGAAAACAACTTTATATGTATACAAACGTTGGGAGTTTTCCGTGGCAATTAATTGGTCCAAAATATAACGAAGACGAAAAAACTACCGCTGAAGTTGATTTAATTATAGATGCTGCTGATAATAGTACAAGGTCAATACTGGGGTTATATGTTAAAAATAGCAGAGTGGCTATTGTCAGCGATAGAGAATTTACTCCTAAAACTGTTGAACCAGGATTTCCTGTAATTAAACAAGGATTAAACTTAAACGCTAATATTCCACAAACAAATTCAAAAGGTATTAAGTTTTGGGGCACTAGTGAAAAAGCAGAATCATTGATTGTGGGTGACACAGTTGTTGGTGCTAGAAATTTTCTTAGGTCTGATCAACTCAGTACAACAAAATATGAATTTCATCTTCAAAATGATAGTGGCTTATTATTAGGCACTGACCTATCATTAAGCATAGGTGTCGATAATGGAGCAAGTGTATTCACTAATAAAAACACTGGGTCTAAAATAAATTTTAAAATTCAAAAATCAATATCCTCAGAAATTATTCTAACTATTGACGCTGGTTTACCAAATATTAGAACTGGCAGAGTAGGCATTAATAATACAGCACCTAATCAAAGTTTAGATGTAGTGGGCAATATAAAAACTAATGAATCATTAATAGTCACAGGAACTAATGATACCGATGTAATAGCTCCTAATTTTCCAAGTATACATACTACTGGCGGAATGTTTGTGGCCAAAACATTGTCTGTTGCAAAAGGTCTTTATGTTGATGAAACTAGCAGAATGGTTAATATTTTACCAAAATCCAATAGCACCTATATTTTAGGATCCCCTATTACTACTACGTATCCCAATGGCATGAGATGGAAAAACATTTGGGTAGACCAAATAGGCGATACTAATAATCCTGTTCAAATTTTTGGAAATTTTAAAGGCAATTTGGATGGGAATATTACTGGATCAGCAGACTCGTTAACTAATGGAATTAATATTAAATTTGATGGCGATATTAAATTATCTAACACTCAAAGTTCATTTAATATAAATTCTGTAAATACAAATTCTCTAAACACAAATCTTATATCAATTTCATTAACTCCTGATGTTATCTTTAATAAACCTGAAATAACTAGTTTAATTTCCAATGATTTGTTATTGGTCAGTAGAGAAGTAAACGGTGTTAGACAATTAAGTAAAATTTCCAAACCTAATTTTCTTAACACATTGGCACTGGTGCCAATAGGAACAATAACTATTTGGGCTGGTACGCCTATTGCTGCTATTCCATCTGGTTATAGAATTTGTGATGGTTCAGCACTGCCAGTGAGTACATATTCAGACTTGTTTTCAATTATAGGATATGAATATACTAACAGTAACGAAAAAATTCAAGATGGCATTCCAGTATTTAAATTGCCTAATCTTAGTAATAGTAGTCCCATAGACAAGCTGAAATTTATAATTTTTACTGGTAGGTTTGTATAATGCCATATACTATAATTAAAACTGACGGAACTATACTAGCTGATATTTTAGATAATAGTACAGATAAAATATCTACTGATTTAACTTTAGTAGGTAAAAGCACTAATAACTATGGTTTAGAATTTAACCAAAATTTTGTTAAATTATTAGAAAATTTTGCTAGTACGACCGCTCCAAAAGCACCTATTAAAGGTCAAATTTGGTATGATACCAGTGAAGAAAAAATTAGAATTTTTAATGGCAGTATCTTTAAAGAACCAAATAGACCACAAGTCAGCAGTTCGGAACCTAGTCTAGGACCTGGCGATATATGGATTGACAGTTTAAGAAGACAACTTTACTTTAATGATGGCCAAGGGACAAGACTTGCGGGTCCCATATACACTGCTCAGCAAGGTGTATCTGGAAATGAAATCGTTAACTTAACTGATGTTGCCGGAGTAACAAAAACTTTAATTAAATTAAAAATTGGTGATATTCTTTTAGGCATATTCAGTAAAGATACCTTTACGCCAAACTATTTAACTGCAAATGGACGCATTTTAAAAAATGAAGGCATAACTGGCATTATTAGAAAGGGGTTTACCCCAGCAATATCTGAATTTAACTTTTATGGCACAGCATTAAATGCTCAAAACCTAATTGATGGTTTTGGCAATGTTATTAATGTTAGTAACTTTGTTCAGACAACTGGTAATAATTTTATTAATGGCACATTGGCTATAGCAGGTACTACTCCTTTAACTTTGGGATCATCTAATAATCTAACATTTGAACTATTATCCAACCTAAGTACTCTTAAAAGCAACATTCAAAATTCAAATTTAGCTTTGAATGTAAAAAATGCTGCTGGATCAAGTAATGCAATTTTTATTGATGCTGTTAGAAGTAGGGTAGGAATTTATAACTCGGACCCATTGGCTGTATTAGACATCGACGGTGATGTTAATTTCCGTAAAAATATTGTAACTAATAAGCCCACAATTGAAATTGTTAATACCACAGCTACTACAGTAAATTTAGCGGGTGCTGCCACGGCAATGAATATTGGTGCTGTTACTGGTACAACCACTGTAAATAACAATTTAAATGTTGTTCAAAATGTTAATATTGATGGCGGGAGTTTACGTTCTACCTTAACTAATTTTAATCTACTCAATACCACAGTTAAAACAATTAATATAGGTGCTGAAACTAATACCATAAACATTGGTAGTGTTACCACTGGTATAGTTAAATTTAAAAATGATGCGGATGTACAAAATCGTCTAACAGTTTCAGGTGAAATTCAAACAGGAAATGTTTTACTTAAAACAAATACAGTTAGATCTACAACTGGAAGTTTATTATTAAACGCCAGTAATGCTATTGAATTTGAAACAAATGCATTAGCCAAACAAGATTTAGTTTTAAGAAAAGAATTAATTTTTGATGTAGGTGGAACTTCCAAAATTACAACAACCGTTACTTCTGGTGAAAATTTTGACTTCTTACCAGAAAATGTGAAAAATATAAATTTTGGCGGGGAAGCTACTTTTATCTCCATAGGTTCTGTAGCAGGCAATACCTATGTTAATAACAATTTGCATATTATTAACGGTCAATTTTTCATAGGATATGATGACAGTACACCTGCTTATATGAAGAGTACATCAGAGCAAATTTATATTTTTGATGATAAAGTTAAAAACATAAACCTTGGTGGAAGAGCTAATAACATTGTCATTGGCTCTACTAACGGTGAATTTCGAGTTCGTAATGATTCGGCATATTTTGAAGGTGACATTGTAATTCAAGGAAGAGCAATAACTGGTCAAGCATCAGCTGACATTAGAGCTAGTGCCGCTACAACATCAGCCAGCGTATTCAATCAAACTGTAACTTCCTTAGCCATTGGGGGTGGCGCATTCAATATTGAAATGGGCAATACCTTTGGCCAAACAATAATTAAAAATAATTTAGAAGTTAATGGAACTGTTACAATTAGTGGCAGGGGTGCCAATAGTAAGGCAACACTTACAGTAGGTCAGTTTACTACAGAATTTGACCTTCTACCAAATTATGTTACTGCTTTAGGAATTGGAGCAGTCGCTAGTCAGATCAAAATAGGCCGAATTGAGGATACTGCTAATCTACAACTTGGTGGAACCGTATATATTCAACATGATTTAAATATTGTTAATGAATTAATTATACCCAAACTTGATCCTAATGCCAGAACCCTTCAAGGATCTGGTCTATTATTTAAAGACACCAGTAAAAATGTAATTCAAGCATCAGATGTAGTAAGAACACGTGGTTCAGCTCGTGCGTTAGATGTTACTGGGGATATATATGTCACTGGAAAAATTTACGGCCCCAATTCTACAGCCACAATTTTGAATGCTCAAATAGAAAAAGATCTTATATTAGAAGAAGGTAAGATCAAATCTTTAACAAATATTGCGAATCTTTTTGTTGACACCGGCACTGGCGTTGGTACTCAAGTTGATACTATTAATTTAGGCAATAATAACACCGTTGTGAATATCCTTGGCAATTTAAAGCTTGCTTGGAAAGTAATTAGAGATAACTATGACGCAAAGGCCGGGGATCGACTGTTCATAGATACAAGTTTTAAAAACAATAATATTCAAGTGTTTTTGCCAACAACACCAACAGTGGGCGATGAGATTCGATTTGTTGACCAAACTGGAATTAGTATCACTGCTCAATTGTTTATTAGAAGAAACGGCAATTTAATTAATGCAACTACTAGTGATATTAATATTACTACTTCGGGACGAGCTTTTAACTTAGTCTATACGGGTGCTACTAGAGGGTGGGTCTATGATAATGCTTGATTTTGATAAATATTCTAAAGGGGTTTAGGGAATGCCATATAATATTAACAAATATGATGGTACACTGGTAGCAATCGTAGAAGATGGCACAGTGGATAATACATTAGATATCAGTCTTATTGGCAGAAATTATGCCGGCTACGGTGAAGTTCAAAATGAAAATATCGTACATCTTTTAGAAAACTTTGCCAGTGGCTCTGAACCACCAAGAAAAGTCACAGGTCAAATTTGGTATGATACCCGTGTTAAAAAATTAAAGTTTTTTGATGGCAATAAATTCAAAAGTGCAGGCGGCACCGAAATAGGCGGTTTAAAACCAAGCGGGCTATCAATAGGCGATTTTTGGTACAACACTGATACAAATCAACTATATAGTTGCTCTGGAAATGACAATTTTGTTCTTATTGGACCACAAGCCGTACAAAATGCACAAACTACAGAACTTAAAAGTACCAGCGTTGACGACAATAATGGCGATCCGCACCCAATTATTAAAGGCATTATTGACGGTAAAGTTATTTTTATCATAAGCAAGACAGCGTTTACGCTCCCAGCAACTATTACTCAACTGGATCCTGATCTAGTTGAAAATTCCGAAGCAATATTTACTGTAATCAAAAAAGGTATTACTTTAGCTAATACTCCCAGTGGCGGAGTTACTACTAGTGATAGCGGGTATATCTACTGGGGAACTGCATCTAATGCAGCAAAACTAAACGGATTTACTGACACTGATTTTATAAAAACATCTAACCCAATTTTTAATAATCGGACAAGATTCCTTAATCCAGGCTTTACTGTTGGGGATATTAATGACTTAGCTGTGTTTATTGATAACACTAATACTGTTATTAAAAATAATTCAGCTGATAAATCTATAATTTTTAAAACTACAGTAAATGTTTTGGGTGGTGGGGCAACTGAAAAAATTCCTGTTAAATTACAAGGTTTAGCATTATTACCAGGTTCTGAATATAGCACTATAGGTTCAAATGATAATAAATTCAGCAATGTATATGCTGTTAATTTTAATGGCAATATTAGTGGAACTGCTACTGGAGCAGACAATTTAAACGTTGGCGGAACTTATAGAACTGGTGCAACTGCTGCAACAGCCAATACAGTAGCTGTCAGGGATAATAACGGTGATATCACAGCCCGTAGATTTATTGGTCTTGTAGATGCCACTGGTACAATCAGTGGTGGTGCTAGCGGGGCACTAGTTTATCAAAGTTCGCCAAATTTAACTAATTTTTTAAGCATTGGCACACCAAATCAAGTATTGTCCGTTCAGTCCGGCTTACCAACTTGGACTTCATTGAGTACATTAATTAGTGGCGTAACAATTAAAGCTGACAGCATTGGCATTACTAATACTACTAGCACAAATACTAATTATTATGTTACATTTACTAGTGGTAAAACCACTAGTGAAACATTAAGAATTGATGATGATAGTCTTACTTATAATCCAAGCACAAACACATTAAAATGTACTAATTTTGATGGAGTCTCGACCACAGCAAAATATGCGGACTTGGCGGAAAAATATTTGCCAGACGCTAATTATGAAGTAGGCACTGTACTAATGGTTGGCGGAGAAAAAGAAGTTACAGCAGCTCAAACAGGATTCCGTGCCATAGGTGTTGTATCTAAGAATCCAGCTTATTTGATGAACAATGAACTAGAGGGCGGAGTGGCAGTTGCGCTAAAGGGTCGTGTATTAGTTAAGGTTAATGGCAGCGTTATCAAAGGTCAAAGACTAGTGGCAGCTCCTAACGGTACAGCACAGGCATTTGGCAATCACAATGATACATTTGCTATTGCACTGGAGACTAATGTTGAAGCCGGCATTAAATTAGTAGAATGTATAATCTTATAAATAACGAGAGGATTTAAGATGGCCACAGCAGGTGTATTTCCAAAAGCAACTGGCGACGCGATTTATCTAGCAGATTACAATGCTATTCAAACTATTGTGGCTAATGTATTAGGCACTGGAAGTGGTGCGGCTACATTAAGTACCCAGACTGGTTATGGACAAACAGTGAGTAGCAGTCAAATTGCTGCTGACACTAATATAACAGCCAGTCAGATGCAAAATTTAAAAACTGACTTGGATAAGATTTCTTTTCATCAAACTTTTTCAGCTAGTACAGCACCCAGTATATCAGTTGGCGGCACTATTGGCTATAGCGAATGGAATACTTATAAAACTCAAGCAGACACTTTAAACACTAATAGATTTATATTAAGTGCTAATCAAGCAACAGCAGTAGACGGGGTAACACCGACCTTTACTAATTGGAATGGACTACGTACTCATATTGTGACCGTGACTTTTGCCGATGCTGCCAATGCTAGATATTTTTTCAATGCAGGCGGAGAAATAAGAATAGTTCCTAGTCATAGTTCATCAGGTGCTGCTGCCGATACTATTGCAAAAGGCAATGCTTGGGTCAATTTTCTATCCACTATTGGCACCGTAAAATTTGGATATACTAATACAACAGCTGGTGTTACTGGATCTAGTATAGGTTGGTATGGGTTAACTAGTTCAGCTCAGACAATTTTAACTAGTACCAGTACTCTTACTTATGCAAATAATATTTTCAGTGTGGAAGCTTATTGTAATGTTGCTAACAACAATACAGGAACAGCTACCGTTTTAACCTTGACTATTAAATTTAACGACGCTGGAAATTCTACCTCTGGTAGTAATAACATTGACGAAGCTGTTGGTGGCACTACTACTAGTCGTGTACAACACTATCGTGCTACTGGCACCAATGTGGCAGTTAATGCACCTACAATAGCTACCACTAGCGGTCCATAAATTTTCTAACACCAACTCCTAGCAGATAATTAATATACAATGCAGGAGTTTCTATGGACGAAAGACTGGAAAAGGCTCTAGAGTTTGCCAACTTTATGGTAACTCTAAATAATCAAAAACGAGCCCTAAAAGAAAAATATCATACTGATTGTGTCTACTATCAAAATGGTGGCACATTTACTATTACTAAAGATCTCATCACTTTTTTGAAAACTCTTATTGACATGGGCAATATCACTGATGTTGTGGTAATTGACGACAACGACTTGCCAGTTAGAGTAAGTGATTTACAACAATTTTTAGATGACGTAATTGATCAATATTTTATTGCTTCAAACAGTTATTATAACGATTATCAACTGCTTAAAAAGAATAGAAGCGTAGAGGCATTGACTCAATGAGCAAAGGAGTTCTAATCTATGCTCTAAACAATGAGCAGATTGACTATGCTAAATTAGCCTTAAATGCAGCAAGGCAAGTAAAACAGCATTTGGGCGTGCCTGTAGCCCTAGTCACAGACAGTGCTGATTGGTTATATCAACAATACCCCAATTACAAAGATGATGTTGACATGGTCATAAAAGTTGTTCGAGAAGCAGAAGTGCAGCCTTGGGCACCAACGTGGCAATATCCTGTAGGTAGTTTGGCATTTTATAATGGCACTATATGGCGTAAAGTCAATGAAGGCCCTGAGATTATTGAAGCTATTGAGGTTATTGAAAACGTTGAGGAAATCAAAATTCTTAAGGATTTTGAGATTCTTAAGGATTTTGAGATTATTGAAGATAAACTGGAAACCTATTCTTTTAATCAAGAAGATTTTAATCCAGTATATGAAGGTATTGACATTGACAAGTGGTATCCTAATTTACCCTACTTGGTAGGACAACACGTATGGTATGAAAATACTTTATATAGATGTACAATACAATATACTGAAGGTGAAACTTTTAGTAAAGACAAATATATTTCATTAATTGATCGTGTTCAAGACGGTGAAACTATAGAGGAAATAACTAAAGGTGATGTGGTCTTATATGCTCGCAATTTGTGGATGAGCAAAATTGATAGACAAAAACAGGAAACTCAGACCAAATATATCATCAATATTAATGAAGACAATTTTACTAAAGTATATGAAGGTATTGACATTGACAAATGGTATCCTAATTTACCTTACCTAGTAGGGCAACACGTATGGCATGAAAATACTTTATATAGATGCGCTATCCAATACACTGAAGGTGAAACTTTTAGCAAAGACAAATATATTTCATTAATTGATTGTGTTCAAGATGGTGAAGTTATAGAAGAGTTATCCAAAGGCGATGTGGTCTTACATGCTCGCAAATTGTGGATGAGTAAATTTAATATAAAGAAAGAAACTATATCGTCCAATATTGAAGATTTTGAGCCAGTTTATAAAGGCATTGACATTGACAAGTGGTATCCTAATTTACCTTACTTGGCAGGACAACACGTATGGTATGAAAATACTTTATATAGATGTCACACTGAATATGAAGAAAAAGAAGAGTTTAGCATCAATCAATATGATATTATATTAGAAAATGTTCAAGATGGTGACATTATAGAAGAAATAACCAAAGGTAACACCATTCTTTTTAATCGTAGTCTTTGGATGAGTGATATTAATGGACTGAGAAAAAAGGAAATCATAACTAATATTGATATTCAGAAAACTTATAAAATTGAAGATAATTTTACTAGAGTTTATGAAGGTATTGACATTGACAAATGGTATCCTAATTTGCCTTACTTAGTAGGACAACATGTTTGGCATGAAAATACTTTATATAGATGCCACACTGAATATGAAGAAAAAGAAGAATTTAGTCTTGTTCAATATGATGTTGTTTTAGAAAATGTTAAAGAATTAACGCAGCAAACCAAATTTAATAAAGGTGATATATTATTTCATGAAAGAGTTTTGTGGATGTCATTGATCAATTATGATCTTGCACATAACACTAAAGACAAAATTAGATATGATTTGTGGGAAAATACTAAAGAAAGATTTTTAGTTTATGATTGTGCGCCTCAATATCGTCAATATTTTGACGGAGCAATGACCCATAAAAAACTAAGATTTAAAAATGATATTCGTGTTAAAAGTTTTGAATTAAGTCCATTTGACGAAACATTGGTCATTGATTGCGATTATCTAATTAACAATGACATATTACAATATTGCTGGAAACAACCACACGATTTTCTAATACATAAACAAGCTGTAGATCTCAGCGGATATAGATACGATCCAAGACTAGTTACCCTAAGTGATAAAAGTATTGACTTCTATTGGGCAACTGTGTTTTTCTTTAGAAAAAATAAAAACACAGAAATTTTCTTTGATTATCTAAATCATATACAAGAAAATTGGAACTACTATAGATATGTCTATCAAATAGAACAAAGCTTATATAGAAATGACTTTGCTTTTAGTATTGCAATACATGTTATGAATGGATATCAAAACGGCTCATGGGCACATAATTTACCTGGCAAATTATACTATACTATTGATAAAGACATATTGCTTGAACATACTGATACTGAAATGAAATTTTTAATTGAAAAAGAAAAGTATCGAGGCGAATATACAGTTATGAAAACTAATGGTATCAATGTTCATGTAATGAATAAATTCAGTATTAGTAGAATATTAAATGAGGAATTAAATGTCTAAAGGATTTCTAATTTTTGCTGAAGATGCTAAATTAAAAAAATATACACGATCTGCCTATGCGTTGGCTTTAAGTATTAAAAATCATATGCCTGATGCTGATATAAGCTTGGTCACTGACAATAAAATTCCTGACAAATATCGTTTGGTATTTGATCAAATAGTTTCAGTTCCTTGGCGTGATCAAAATAAATCAGACACTATCTTTAAGACAGAAGATAGATGGAAACTTTATCATTGCAGCCCATACGATGAAACTATTGTATTAGATGCTGATATGTTAGCCTTCTCCAATTTAGATCTTTGGTGGGACTATGCAAAAAATTATGACGTATTGTTAACTAGTAATGTATTAGATTATAGAGGAAAAACTATAACTGGTAGATACTATAGAAAAACATTTGACAGTAACAATTTGCCAAATTTTTATTTTGGCACTGCTTATTTTAAAAAGAGCGAGTTTGCTAAAGAATATTTCAATTGGGTTGAGGATATCAATAATAATTGGGAGTTATTTTATGGACGTTATGTCAATGTAAATTATCCTAAATTTCCCAGTATGGATGTCACAGTGAGTTTGGCTGCTAAGATTTTAGATTGTGAAAATTTAATCAGTCATAAAAATGCTCCCATAACTTTTACACATATGAAGCCTATGATTCAAAATTGGGAGAGTCCCAATGAGTCTTGGCAAGATAGTATTGGGGCATATTTCAATAAAAAATGCGAACTTAAAATAGGTAACTACCAACAACACGGCTTGTTTCATTATACAGAATATAGTTTTTTAACAGATTACATAATACATCAATTAGAAAAAATCACAGGAATTAACTAAATGTTACAAGTAGAATGGGACATCACTGAAGAGGATTTAAAATCCTACAATAACAAATTTAAACAAGATGATTTTAGATTTGTCTTTTATGAGCCTGAAACTGGTGAAATAAAAGGCATTTCCAATATGGCCAATGATCAGACATTGCCATCAGTCACAGTGAATTTTAGTCAAGTTAAAAACTTATTAGAAGGCACAGATGTTATCCATAACTATAAAGTTATTTTCAGTCCAGATGCTAAGGACTATACATTTATTCGATTAGATGAGCAAGAGGAAATATTACAAAGTGTTCATGACGTAATATTTCAATTTCCATATACAGTAGATACAAGCGTTCCCTTAAATTATGATCCCACTAACGATATCACTGTCGTACAAGATTATGCAGAAACTTGCTGGAAAGTATTCATTAATGGCACACTGGCACGATCATTACGTGATAGAAAATTATATTTTGATCAAACTTACGAGATTTACCTAACAGAATTTAATGACCCTAACGTGTTATATAAAACATTACGAATTCCTATGACCAAATTAATCAATAACTTTTATTGCATATTGCCATTTGATCGAGTAGATGAAGATGAAGTCAGAGTAAGTGTGTATGCAAGAAAACTCTTTGAAAAATATCAATATATTAGAACAAAAATATGACAAAAGTATTTAGACCCCTCGATTATGATATCATATATCTCAGTTATGATGAACCAAATGCTGAGAAAAATTATGCAGATTTATTGACCAAAGTGCCTTGGGCCAAGCGTGTACATGGGGTCAAAGGCAGTGACAGTGCCCACAAAGCCTGTGCTCAATTAAGTGAAACTCCAAGATTTACCACAGTAGACGGCGATAATATAGTTCGTTCAGATTTTCTAAACATAGAAATAGACATGACCAAATATCCCAATTTAGAAAACAGCGTGATCAGTTGGAGTGGATACAATATCATCAATGGCCTAATGTATGGCAATGGCGGGTTAAAATGTTGGACTGTGGATTTCGTCATGAACATGCGTACACATGAAAACGCTGATCCCAAAGACAGTGTAGGTCAAGTTGATTTCTGTTGGGATAACCAATATATTCAAATGAATGGTTGTTATAGTGATGTGCATAACAATGCCACACCTTTTCAAGCATGGCGAGCAGGATTTAGGGAAGGCGTAAAAATGAGCTTAGACCGTGGAGCCAAGCTAACTAAAGTCACTGTAAAAGAAGGTGTACATTGGAAAAATTTGCATAGGTTAATGATTTGGTGTAATATTGGTAGTGATGTTAATAACGGCTTATGGGCTATGATGGGTGCTAGACAAGGCTGTTATATGACCAATTTAACTGATTGGGATTATCGTAATGTACGTGATTTTGATTACCTAACAGATATGTGGCATGCTCAAGTTAAAGACGTTGATCTTGATGAACGATTAGATTTTTATGCAAAAGAATTAGTTAATAATTTAGATTTGAGTGTGGCCTCTTTGGGTAGTATACAATCTAAGTTTTTTAAAATAGTATATCAGACTCATAATAGAGTTGATTTAATAGAAAGAGATTAAATTTAAATGTCTAGTGAATATCACAATCATGCAAAATTAATGAGACAAAAGTTAAACGAAATAAGTCCATCATTTTGTTTAGCTAAATGGTCACAGGTAAGTTTGCATTTACCACAAGGGTTAACTCAAAGTTGTTACCATCCTCCCACACACAGGATACCTTTGGAGAATTTAGATAAAAATCCAGGCGCTTTGCATAATACTGTAATTAAATTACACGATAGAAAACAGATGATTTCTGGAGAACGACCAGATGGATGTTCTTATTGTTGGAAAATTGAAGACGCCAAAAGTGAAAATGATGAAAGTCATTTGAGTGATAGACATTATAGAAGTAGTGAATGGTGGGCACACCCAGATTTTGATAAAATTGTACAAAATCCTTTAGATGAAAACATAAAGCCTAGATATGTAGAAGTTAACTTTAATCAAAGTTGTAATTTTAAATGTATGTATTGTAGTCCCCATCTTAGTACCACTTGGGAAGATGAAATAAAGCAATTTGGACCATATGAAATATATTCTGAAACTGGATTTAAAACTCATAATAATTTGGAAGCTTTAGAAAGAAAAGGTCTTATGCCATTAAAGTTGTCTAATAAAGAAAATCCATATGTTGAAGCTTTTTGGCGTTGGTGGCCAGAGATATATCGTAATCTGCGGGTGTTTCGTATGACCGGTGGCGAGCCATTGATGGATAAAAATACATTCAAGGTATTGGACTACGTGAATGAAAATCCTCACGGACAATTAGAACTAAGTATTACCAGTAATATGTGTCCGCCAGATCCTAAATTGTTTGATCGATTTATTAGTAAAGTGCAAGCAATTGAAGCTATCCGCACTTATGAGGACAAAGATAATTTTAACGAGCATAGCGGTAATCATTGCTATGTGGATAAGGGCTTTAAACATTTCTGGTTATATATTAGTTTAGACTCTGTAGCTGAGCAAGCAGAATATATAAGATCTGGATTAAGTTATCCAACTCTTTTAAAAAATCTAAGAAGATTTTTAAATGAAACAGAGTATACCACTGTTAGCTTTATTAATACTTTAAATATTTTAAGTATACCAAAATTACAAAATTTTTTAGAATTAATTTTAGAATTAAGAAGAGAGTTTGGCGGGAGAACACAAAAGGAAAAATTTGTTAATTCCCCACCAAGTCATGGAATAGATCATCCTCCTATTCTAAGAAGAAAATTTCAAAGAATATGGTTTGATGTGCCTATATTATATAAACCAGACTGGCTTAGTGTTCAAAATGCTGGAAAATATGGTATTGACCAAGTTAAAAAATGCATTAAATTTATGGAAGATAATGTTCAAGATGAAAATTATAGTGAGACTCTTGAAGGGTTCAAACCTTATGAAATTTTAAAATTAAAAAGAGATTTAGCTATTATGGAGGACGACTTGCCAGAGCAGATTAAGAGAATAAATAAACTGAATTTTTACTTATTCATCACTGAATATGATAAAAGAAAGAATAAAAATTTTAATGAAATTTTCCCTGAGTTAAAGTTTTATTTAGAAGAGTGTAACGTAATTTATAATAAAGATTTTTAAAATGAACGACAATTATATCAATAAATTAAGATCAGTTAAAGAAAAATTAAATGCAGTTGGCAAAGGATTTTGCCTCCAGAAATGGAGACATGAGACTTTATACTTACATACCGGGGATAATCATTCATGTTATCATCCAAGGCCAAATAAAGTACCTTTAGAAGAAATAAAAGTTGATGTATCAGCTTTACATAATACTAAATGGAAAAAAGAACAACGAAAAACTATGCTAGAAGGCAATCGCCCTGATGAATGTTATTATTGTTGGAATATAGAGGATTTGACCGGCGAACATTTTAGTGATAGAGCATTGCATAATTCAAGTGAATGGCTACAAGACATTGATAAAGAAATTGAATTAATAAAAAATCAACCATGGGATAAAAATTATAATCCTTATTATTTAGAAATGAGTTTCAGTAACAACTGTAATTTTAATTGTGGATATTGTTGCCCGCAGTCCAGTACTCTATGGATTGAAGAAATTAAAAAGAAGGGTAATTACGATTTAACATATAATCAGTATGGGATTGAATTTTTAGATAGTGGTAGTTATTATCCTGATGATGAAAATAATCCCTATGTTGCTGCATTTTGGGAATGGTGGCCTAGTTTACGTAATGATCTAAGAGTACTGCGCTTAACCGGTGGTGAAGCATTAATGCATCCTAGTACTTTTAAATTATTAGATAAATTAGAGGAAGAACCAGCCCCTAATTTAATTTTAATAATTAATAGTAATTTAGGGGTTGCTACTTCTAGAGTAGAGAGAATGATTACTCAAGTTAAAAAACTGTTAGCTCTTGGAAAGATTAAAGGATTTAAGATGTTTACCAGTATAGACAGTTGGGGCGAGCAAGCAGAATACATGCGTCGAGGACTTGATTGTAAATTATGGGAAACTAATTTAAATAAATTTTTGACATTGCTACCTAATTCTCAAATTGGGTTTATGATCACTTATAATATATTATGCGTAGCATACTTTCGTCCATTACTAGAAAAGATACTTGAGTTACGTGCCAAATATAGTACCAATAATTGGCAAAGAATCACATTTGATACCCCATACTTAAAAGAACCTCCACACTGGATGATCAATATTTTACCAAAAGATTCTTTTGGTAAATATTTAGAAGATGATTTAGAATTTATGCGGTTAAACTGTCAAGGTGACAATTATGATCCAACTAAATTTGCCAACGTTGAAATTGAAAAATTTAAACGTGTTATGGATTACTTCAATGAGGGCGGCCCAAAAATCACAGAAGATTTAATTACCCGCGGACGAAGAGATTTTCATGTTTTCTTTACTGAATATGATAAGAGAAGTAAACTTGATTTAATTAAAACTTTTCCGTTGTATGAATCATTTGCTAAATTATGTAAAGAAACTTATGAAACATATGAAAGAAAAAAACATGATTTATGTTAATGGTGATAGTTTTACTGCTGGCATAGGATTAGCAGATCATGAGTTTGTGCCTGATTTTGAAAAATATAATAAAAATAATATTTCAACAAAAGATTATTTTAACAAAGTTCGATTTAATGTAATTCAAGATCCTAAAATTTGTTCAATGTACAACGTAAGAAACAAAGAACTTAGTTGGCCAGCGCGCCTAAGCAAAATATTAGGTATAGAAATAATTAATGCAGCAGAAGGCGGCAGTAGTATGGGTTCGATATTATATCGAACGATGCTTGATTTAACAAAATTACAGATGGAGGGCATTACTCCAAAAAAAGTAATAATAATGCTAACTGAGACTACTAGATTAACCACAATTACTAATACTATTCATGCCAAAAATAAATCATTTTTGGACGGAGACCATCGTGCGTGGATAGAATCGACTGTATTGGGGCATGATCATTATAGTACTAAACTGGCACCTATTATAAGGGAATCAATCTTAATATTTACTGATCAGGATTTATTGATTAAATGGTTGCTAGAAGTTGCCTTATTGAACAACGTGGTTAAATCATTTACAGGGTCTTTCCCAATAATTGCTGCTCCCGAATTCTTGACAATTTCTATATGGAATCAGATGCGAAAGTTAAACATAATTGATAATCTAGCATTTTCTGAATTAGTTATAGGAAGTAATATATTAAATATAGATCCTAAATGTATCATGCGTGCAATAAATTATCTTCCAGATAGACATTTTGATAATGAAACACATGAAGTGTTTGCACAGCAAATTGCACAAACGTTAAACAACAAGGAAACTTATCTATGAATAACGGACTATGGTCATATAAAGAAATTAATGGAATACATTTAGAAATTACTAATAGGTGTAATGCAGGCTGCCCTATGTGTCCTAGGTATATTAACTCTGGTGCTGATTTGAATCCTAATCTTGTAGAAACAGATATTAAATATAATGATTTTATAAAATGGTTCGATCCTGCATTTGTATCGCAATTAAAGAAATTATATGCCTGTGGAAATTATGGTGATCCCATCGCCGCTAAAGATACTTTACCAATTTATAAATATTTAAGAGAAAACAATTCTAATATGGCATTAGTAATGCATACAAATGCCAGTGCTAGATCTCCTGAATGGTTCTATGAGTTAGGATTATTAATGAACGGGCAAAGACGAGGAGATTATTGCGTATTCAGCGTTGACGGGCTAGAAGATACTAATCATCTATACAGAAGAAATACAAATTTTAATAAAATATTAGCAAACATGAAGGCATTTAGAGAAGCTGGGGGAGTGGCTCATTGGGACTACCTTGCATTCAGACATAACGCACATCAAATTGATACTGCTAGGCAAATGGCTAAAGAAATGGGATTTACAACTTTCAACGTTAAAAAAACAACTAGATGGAGTAATTATGATTCAGCCGGATTAGGGTATTACGTAGTGCCAGATAAAAACAGTAATTATCTATTACAACAACCAACAGATGAATCGTTACGAAATAACAATGCTGATACTTTAAAGAAGATTATCGGTATTGTTCCTAATTATATTTCTAACGAAGAATTTGATGCAATGTATCCGTCTGTTAATGGAGAAAATTCTGATATGTATAGAGAATTTGATCCTAAAACTGGCAATTCAATAGAAATTAATTTTAAAAAAATAGAAATTGCTTGCAGGGCTATTGACTTTAAAAAGGGCGGATACGGTTACAATGATGAAATTTTTGTAAGTGCAGAAGGTGAAGTATATCCTTGCTGTTTTTTAGGTGGGGAACCTAATAGATTTATTGGAGGCAATTCACCAACCTTACCATCAATAAAAAGTGACGATTCCTTTATGAAAATGTTGGAATTATATGGAGGCAGGAAATCAATTGATTTACATAATCATAGTTTATCCTCTATTATTGAAAGTGATTTATATCAACGCTTGCTACCACGTTCATTTGAATTAGATCATAATATGCGTAGTAAACAATGTACTTCGTGTTGTGGGAAAGAATGGAATAAACTAGATAACGGTGAGTTAGGAAACCCTAATGCAGAAGATGCTAAATTAATATGAATTCTATTGAACACATTAATGAAACTAAATTACAATTGGATAAAGTTGGCCCTGGATTTTGTTTATTAAAATGGACTCAACAAACATTGTATTTGCAATCTGGGGATAATCACAGTTGCTATCACCCGTTCCCTCATAAAATACAGCCCGCCGATATTGAAAATAATCCTAGTGGGTTACATAATACACAATATAAAAAAGAACAGAGAAAAATAATGTTAGAGGGCGGTAGACCGCAAGAATGCCATTATTGTTGGAAAGTGGAAGACACTGGTCATCTATCTGATAGAGTTATTCATAGTAGTCATCATACAACAACCCATGTTCAACCAGCAATGAATGGTGATGATTATAATATTATTAAAAAATTACCATGGGATGCAAATTATGACCCTAAATTGATTGAAGTTAATTTTGGAAATGTGTGTAATTTTAAATGCGGATATTGTACCCCAACAGTAAGTAATTCTTGGATTGAAGAAATAAAAGAGCATGGTGATTACCCTATAAAAAGTAAACAATACAGTATAGATTTTCTTAAAGATAGAGAATACTACGAAAGCAATGATGAAAATAATCCATACGTAAAAGCATTTTGGCAATGGTGGCCGACACTTAAATTAAATTTGCAAACGTTACGCATCACTGGCGGAGAGCCTATGCTAAATCAGAATACTTGGCAATTATTAGATAAATTAGAAAAAGATCCCTGCCCTAATATGACATTGTTAGTTAACAGTAATTTGGGAGTGAAACCTGCATTGATTCAACGTTTAGGGAAGAAAGTTCAATATTTACTTCAAACTAAATGTATCAAAAATTTCCGTATGCATGTAAGTTTAGATACATGGGGAGCACCAGCAGAATATATTAGATTTGGTTTAGATTGTAGCATATGGGAAGAAAATTTCAAAACTATATTATATGATTTTAAAAATGTTGATGCTAGTATAGAAATTATGATTACTTACAATAATTTAGCGGTCGCTTCTTTTAGATCGTTATTAGAAAAAATTTTAGAATGGCGTCAAGAATTTAGTCAGACACAACAACGGATAGATTTTTGTACGCCTCATTTAAAAGAACCAGCACATTGGACCATTAATATATTGCCTGATAGTTTTCAAAAATATTTAGAAGAAGATATTAAATTTATGAAGTCAAATATAACTGAAAATTATACAGGGTTCACTAAAGTTGAAGTTGAAAGATTAGAACGTGTATTATCTTCTATGAAGCAATACAAATTGTTTGATGATGAGCTAGCAAATGCAAAATCTGATTTTGCAGCATTTTTTATAGAGCACGACCGTCGTAGAAAAACTGATTTCAATTTAGTATTTCCAGAGTATATAGAATTTATTAATGAGTGCAAAAACATATGATGAAATACGATATGAAAAACAATTCGATATGTGTATTGCCTTTTAACTCACTAAGTATTGGTTCAGACGGCAGTCAACGATTATGTTGTAATTCTAATAATGGTTTAAATGGGAAGGATAGCCCGCCTTATGTTACTGAACGTACGGATATTAATTGGTTAAACGGAACTGCTCTTGAAAGAATCCGTAAAAGTTTATTAAATAATGAACGAATTTCCGAATGTGATAGATGTTGGGAATTAGAAAATATTGGGCAGCATAGCTATAGACAAATGTCTATAACCCCCCACTACGCCAAATATTCAGAGGAACGGTATGAAAAAATATTAAACGGAGACCATTCCCCTGTAATAGAAAAATTAGAAATTGATTTAGGTACTAAATGTAATTTGGCATGTAGGATGTGTGGACCTCATTCTAGTAGTTTGTTTGCAGAAGAATATAATAAATTTAAAAATAATGCAATTACAATAAAGCCCGAATCATGGTTAACTAATAGTAGATTTTTTGATTTAGTACGTGCAAATGCATCAACTATAAAACATATACATCTTCTAGGCGGAGAGCCGTTAATCATACCTGAACAAGCAGAATTGCTAGACTTACTCATTGAACTGGACGTTGCAAAAAATATTAAACTACAATACAATACCAACATAACAACTATTGGCACCCGTTGGTATAATACTTGGGATAAATTTAAATCTGTACAAGTTAATGCCAGTATTGATGGCGTTGAAGGATTTTATGAATATGTTCGTTGGCCTGCTAAGTGGGATAAGATTTACAATAATTTAAAAGAATTAAAAATTTGGGGAAATGAAAACCCAACAAGTCGACAAATTGGCGTACACCAAACATTAAGCAATCTTACAATGCCGAATGTAGAACGGTCAGTTGAAATAATAGTTCAAGATTTGAAAATAAGTATGATGTATATAAATGTTGATTATCCAAACTCAATGAGTCCATGGGTATTGCCACATTCTGTTCGTAAAGTGTTTTCAAAAAATGCCATGAATATATACAACGATTCTAAAAATTCTAGATATATTCCACCTACCACATTACATACTTTTGAAAAAATATACAATGCTGAAGACCCTACTGTAGAAATACAACAAGCATTTATTGAACGTATGAAATATATGGATAACAGCAGAAAGCAATCTTTGCTAGACTTACATCCATGGTTTGAGGAATGGTATAATGCATATTAATACTTTTTGTATTCATCCGTTTAATTCTTTAAGCATAGATAGTACAGGTGACCAACGTAGTTATAAACCCTGTTGCATGAGTAACCAATCAATTATATCTGAATCAGTTCCAATTAACTCAATTGATTCAGCATTTAATAGTGACTGGATGAATTCTTTGCGTGATTCATTGATGGATGGTGTTCAACATCCTGCTTGTAATTTTTGTTGGGATGAGGAACGAGCTGGGAAAGAAAGTAAACGAGTACGTGATAGCAAAACGCAACTTACTTTGCAATATAAACCTGACATTATTTTAAAGAACATAGATTTAAAAATGGGAAACCTTTGCAATTTGAAATGCAGAATTTGCAACCCGTGGAATAGTAGTAAATGGGAAAACGAATGGTTTACCGTTAGTGGTAGAACAGAATCTATTCAACAATTTAAAAATACATTCAAAATTCAACGTCAATCATGGAATACAGGAGAGAAAATTTGGGATGAGTTATTAGAAGTATTACCAAATATTGAATCTTTTGATTTATATGGTGGAGAACCATTGCTTATTGAAAACGTGTGGAATATATTAAAACTTAGTGTTGAAAAGGGGTATAGTAAAAATCAAAAGATTCATTATAACACAAATGGAACAATTATTCCTAATCAAGAACAATTAGCATTATGGGAAAAATTTAAATTAGTTGATTTACAAATTAGTGTAGATGACATTAATGAACGTCATAATTATCAACGCCATCCTAATAAATGGGAAATAATAAAAAACAATATCGAGTTATTACAACAAGTCAAATGGATTAAACTAACAACAAACGCTACTATTAGTAATTTTAATGTTTTTTATCTAGATGAAATTACTACAGAAATTATGGATAACTTAGGGTGTAGTGTTTGGTATAATATATTACATTCTCCAAACGAGTATAGTGTTGATGCTTTAGATCCTAAAATAAAAGAAATATTATTAAAAAAACTTGATCACGTAAAAGATAAAAATTCAGATATATTAAATATTTTAAATTTTATTGGAAGCAACCCTAATCCAAATAAAATAAAATTGTTTTTGAAGAAGGTTCAAGAACATGATACATATAGAAAAGAAAGTTTCCCCGCAACGTTCCCTGAATGGTATGACATCCTTAAACAACACTATCTCTAATAATACGTTATGTGTCTATCCGTGGATACATTTACATGCATGGGCTGATGGTAAAGCATTTCCGTGTTGTATGTTTGATTGTGAACAACCAATCGGCAACATAAAAAATAATTCTATAAATGATACTATCAATAGTCCTTTAATAAAAACTATTCGTAAAAACATGATTGAAGGAAAAGAAACTTCTGGATGTGAAAAATGTTATAAATTAGAATCATTGGGACAGCCCTCAATGAGAACTGATGGATTTAAATATTATTTGGATTGGAAAGAAATCACATCAATGACTAATAGTGACGGTGGAGTTGACGATTTTCAATTAAGATATTTAGATATTAGATATAGCAATCTTTGCAATTTTGCATGTGTAACATGTAGTCCTACGTTTAGTAGTAAATGGGTTAATGATTGGAAAAAACTACAAAAAATAGTTTACCATGAAGAAAATCTTAGATTAGATGTATGGGAACAATTACAACCATATTTAATGACAGTGGCTAATGTTAACTTTGCTGGTGGTGAACCATTATTAATGGAAGATCATTGGAAAATTATGAATTATTGGATTGAACATAATAAAACTAATCAATCTATTAACTATACAACTAATTTAAGTGAATTAGAATTTAAGGGACAACATGTAATAGATCTATGGACTAAATTTAAAAATATTACCTTGTTGGTTAGTGTAGACGGCTGCAAAGAAGTAGGCGAATGGATCAGATGGGGGCAAAAATGGGAACGTTTATTATACAACTTGAATTTAATAAAAACCAAATGTCCTACAATTAATATTCAGATTACCCCTACTGTTAGTGTGTTTAATATTTTAAACTTATTTGAAACTCAACGATTGTTATATGATCATGCTAAAATTTTACCTAATCAATGGCAACTTAATATTCTTGCATTCCCACATCATTTGCAAATGCATCATGTTCCTGATACAGTTAAAGAAGAATTTAAAACATTATATGACATACACAAAGTTTGGTTAATCAAAAATAAATTAACAGATAATATGTTTGACAGTATTAATAAAAATTTGAATCAAATATCTGATCCTACTGAATTTCAGAAGGCAGTATATTATGCAAAACAATTAGATTCCATTAGAGGAACTGATTCTTTAAATATTATACCTCACCTAAAGTTAATATAAATATACTTATGAAAAAAGCACTATTATTAGGATGCGGATCCAAATGGGGAGCATCATTTACTAAACATTTATCTGACATAGGATACCAAGTTGACCTTGTTACAGGTTCTAATTTTGAATATCCTAACGTTAACGTAATAAAGATTAACTGGCATGAATCAAATCTAGAGCAATTACAAACTTTAATTGACAACTCAGTAACTTATGATTTGATTTTTTTCAATCAAAATGCAGGTGGTAGCGTTGGCGAATATTGGTTTATCCCCGGTAATGAATATTCAATTGATTCATGGAATCGTAACATGTGGATCGATTGTCAACTTCCATATTTTTTGATTAAACATTTATCTCAGTCTATCACTGATGATACTAAAATAGGATGGATGATGACCGGTTTAATAGTCGGCAATAATCCTGAATATTTTAAACATGCTGGCTATGCTAGCCACAAAGCAACGAACTTATACATAATGCGCGGGTTTAGTCAAAATCATCGAGGTATATTTTTTGCATTAAACCCATCATGGTTTCCATTAGAAGATTATGTAAAGGATTCAGAACAAATTCATAAAGTGATATCAACTTTGAAAAAAACAGATAGCGGAAAAAGCTTTAATAAAGATGGCACAGAATGGATTTAATATGTATGAATTTGATAATCAGTTAGATAACTTTTTTATAGAAGAAATATTCATAAATAACCCCTTATCTTTAATAGGAGGGGTTAAATTAGAATTTATTATTAATACTATAAACAAATATAATTTAAATAATATACTTGAGATCGGTACCTTTGCTGGTGGTACAGCGTATAAACTGGCTAAAATTTTTCCCGATAAATCAATTGTTACAGCCGATATAAATGATTTTGAAGTGTATTTCACAAAACTTGATCATGACAAACATTTAAAAATGATACAGGATTGGTATCCAGCTGTTAACATTCAAGCTAATTCCCTTGTAAAAATACAACAGATATATAAAAATAATTGTACCAATCTTGCTCTATTTGAGGGAAATTGGCATACCATGGATGTAGCTAATGTTGATCTTATTATAATAGACGGCGACCATTCAACTGATTCATTGTTAGCTGATTTGTCATATGCACATGCTAATATGAAAAAATCAGGAATAATTTTGGTTGATGACTGTGTATATATGGGAATTAAAAAAACGACATTAGATTTTTGTATTGCTAATAATTTAACTTTTTCGTTAGAATGCCCGTCAACTATTACACGGCCAGACGGGGAAATTATTCAAGGGTGTGATATGTGTATTATATACTTACGTCCTACCTAAGGTTAACACCAAATAATATTACTTTTCTTTCTATAGGTACTTTGGGAACACAATGCCAAGCTAATTCATTGTTTGTCCAAGCAGTTCCTTGAAATTTCTTTTTTGTGCCACGATGAATAATCATGTGTTCATTTAAAGGACATTGAGTATCCTGATTCCATCCTTGGCCTGTTGTAGAAAAACATGTCTGTGTTTCATGGTCATTGACATTAATAATTCCGTTAAGTACAGCAAATCTATTATCTAAATGCCACGGCATAGAAAAGCCAGGCTTGTATATCATTACTGATAGATATAGTCCTTGGTCTTTTTTAACTTTTGTTCTATAAAAACAATCAAAATTTTGAAACCCTGTATCTAAAATTGGCCAACGAAATTGATCCATTTCCATAAGTTTTTTAAAAATATCATATAAGTCTCTTTCAAGAAAGTGGCATAACTCAATATGTTCTGGAGTATGATATGGTAAATCATACCTTCCAGGATTCACGTACAATGTATTATACTTCTGCTCTATTGGGGGGTAACTATATAACTTATCAAAATCAATTTTTGATAAAGATGGAATTTCAAAATCTATAATAGCAGGTTCAGTACGTTCATTAATAATATTCATAATCTATCCAAAAACAATTACATATATTTATAGGTAATTTTTAACTTCTTCGAGCCAGATAGACAGATTCTTTCTAGGACCTTTGGCGCACCATATGTTACTGGCGTCTTTCATTTCAAAATCTACAAAACTTAACGCTAATGGCTGTTTAGAATATTTTTGTATGGCTATGTCTAATGTTTCTTGATCTAAAAACCAATATAGTGTGTCTTTGGCATATTCCTCTCTAATTAGTCGAGCATGATCTTGCATTAAGTCATAACTACCCTGCGTACCAGTATAAAATATAGTACTGGCCAATGTTGCGTATAATTTACATGGCTTCGATGATTTTTTTCATAGATATGAATGTCAGAATCCTTACTTAATAAGTCAAATCTATTTCTAACTAAACTATCAGTGTCTAACATAATAACGTAAGTAGGGTTAACCAATAATTCACTTAATCTTACAAATCTAGTACAGGCATAATAAGTTTTCATCAACTCATTACGAATTTTTTCAACATTTTCACCAGGCTTGATCATTTTACTACGCCGACGCTGCAATTCTATATCAGTAGGCATGTTACGGTAAATTTTAAATGCTGGATCAACAATTTTTACATCAACTACTTCATAACTATAATCAATATCATTGACTTCGCACCATTTTTTTGACGCATCACTGGGATTATATAAATGAAAGTGTATGGGATATGAAAAATACTGTCTAATACTGTGAATCAACGGTTTGGCATGCTGATTAAAATACGTTTCATCAGCAGCTACATAAAAACAAACGTCAGTTTGGGGGAATTCCCCTAATAAAGGTGGCAGTTTCAAGATTAAATAATAATATATGTATATATCCTATTTTCCAGACCAAACAGCTCAAAAATCTCAACCAATTTGGCAAAGTTTTTTGGATAGCTGCAAAAAATTTAAAATTAGTGCCGTAGAAAACAGCATGGACTCAGATGCTGCTCTAATATGGAGCGTACTATGGCAGGGAAGAATGCAAAAAAATCACTTAGTCTACGAACATTATAGAAAACAAGGAAAACCTGTTTTTATATTGGAAGTTGGTGCATTGGATCGTGGAAGAACTTGGAAAGTTGCCCTAAACAATATTACAAAATATGGTAATTATGCCAATAAGGAAAATTTAGATCCAAACAGAGGCAAAAAATTAGGTATCGAGCTGGTTACTCGAAAAATTGACCCGCAAGCACCAATACTAATCGCAGCACAGCACGAAAATAGCCTTCAATGGACAACACCTTTGACTGTGCATGATTGGGTTTTAACACAAATAGAAAAGATAAGAGAGCATACTGGCCGAGATATCATTGTTCGAACCCATCCACGATTTTATATTGGTAATTTTACAGGAAAAAACATATTCATGAGCATGCCTAAAAAAATTGAGGGCACTTATGACAAGTATGACCTAAATTTTGAGTATTCTACTATCATTAATTATAACAGTGGTGTTGGCATACAAGCAGCTATCAATGGAACACCAATAGTTACTGATATTTCCAGCTTGGCCCATGATGTGGCAACAACCATTGATCAAATAAATCAGCCCTACTTACCTAATAGGACTGAATGGTTCGAAAAAATTACTCATACCGAGTGGACTGTGGAAGAAATCGCAGATGGCATACCATTAGCACGTTTGTTGGACAATACTAACTTGACAACGACTATTTGCTAATATATAATTAACCACATGCATATAGATGATATTGTTTTCAAATTGGCAGATTGCGACTCTGATAATTTAACTCCCGCTATACCACCAAAAGATTACCGTATACTAAAAAGTATATCCAAATTATTGGATACCGATGATTATATTACCCAATCACAGGCCAACTTAGTAGTAAAAATTCTAAAAACAAATACGGAATGTTTGAACTTTGTGGACTCGAGTTTACTTGGCGTCCTAGATAATCTTACTTGGAAGAAAGATTTCAAAATTCTAAATAAGATTAGGCAAGTGAGTATTACTCAAGCCCCAAATAAGGAATTTTTAATAAATGTTAGCTTTACCTATGATCGAGACATTGTAAAAATTTTAAAAGATTTAGAAAAAATTGCTCAGATTGATAAAAAACATAATGAAGGAAAACATGTCTTTTTTGCACTAGAGGAAAAAAACTTAATCACCATTTATGAAGCATTGAACCCACTAAATTTTGAATTTTCTGAGGATTTTTTAGAACTAGTGGAAAAAATAAAAAATATTGATGTTGAACTAACTCAATCAAAATTTGATTTTAAAAATATTAATCAAGAAAAAATCAAAGAAGATATACTACAAAATGACTTATTAATTTTAGATCGAAAAATTCGCTATCAATACGAATTTTCACCAAATTTTGACAAAAATATTGAAGAAACATTGGCTTATAAAATTGCTAATAGAAAAAAGGTCACTGTCTATTTAGATCCCGAACAAGTTACTTTAGTTGATATTTTAAAAAGTTTGGCTGTACTAAAAAGAGACAAAATTTTGTTCATTTTTGACGAGTATAAACCTACAAATTGCACACAACAGCTAAAAATCATCAAAAATTCTCTAGATGAATTAAATGAAAATAATGTGGGAATTTATTTTAGATTTGACAATAAAAATGATGGTAAAGAATTTAATAAAATAATTTCTGAAAATTCATATAATAAAAAATTAAACATAGATACCAAAATTGTGGGTACTGCAAATGGAAAAATCCCTAAATTTATGGTTAATAATGAATGGTATCCAGATACCGTAATAACATTCACAAATAGTTTTAGAAATAATCGCAGCGTGCTCTATTGCAATTCCTGCGATCTTGTTGTATACTATACAACAATTACTCCAATAAGCGTAAAAACTGATGTCATCATGTAAATTAATAATCAAAGACGAAGTTAACATAAAACTTGAAGGGCTTCCCATTGAGGCACGAAGAAAGTTGGCTAATACTTTTAAATTTCAAGATCCCACCGCAAGACATCGTCCCAGCTATAAATTAGGACGGTGGGATGGCGCAATCAGCATGTTTAGTATTGGCGGCAGTGGCTACTTATATCAAATAGAAAAGATTCTAGAACTACTAGAAGAGATGAAAATTGAAGTCACTGACGTCAATGATAATAGAACAGCCGTAAACATTGACTTTGCACCAGTAACAGAAACATATTGGCATGATCAAGGAAAAGTATGGCCAGAAGGTCATCAAATGGCTGGACAACCTATCATGCTACGTGATTATCAAGTTGACGCCATTAACACATTTTTAAAGAATCCACATAGCTTACAGGAAATTGCCACAGGTGCTGGCAAAACTATTACTACTGCCACATTGAGTCAATTATGTGAACAATATGGCAGAACAATTACTATTGTGCCCAATAAAAGTCTAGTTGAACAAACAGAAGAAGATTATATCAACGTGGGCTTGGACGTTGGCGTATACTATGGTGATCGCAAAGATTTAAACAAAACTCATACAATTTGTACTTGGCAAAGTCTCAATATACTAGATAAAAAAAGTAAAGGTGCAGTGGAGGATCAATTAACTTTGGCTGAATTTTTAGACGGAGTTAGGGCAGTAATTGTTGATGAAGTACATATGGCCAAAGCTGATGTACTAAAGAATTTACTCACACGTAACTTAAATAATGCTTGCATACGTTGGGGATTAACTGGCACTGTGCCCAAAGCTAAACATGAAAGTGAAGTTATTTTTGCATCAATTGGGCCAGTTGTAGGTGGTATTTCAGCTCATGCATTACAGGAAAAAGGTGTGCTTAGTAATTGTCACGTAACTATTTCACAATTATTGGATGTGCCAGAATTTAGAACATATGCAGAAGAATTAAAGTATCTTGTCACAGATGAGGACAGGATGAAGTTTGTAAGTAAATTAATTAAACAAATAGCAGACTCAGGCAATACTTTAGTACTAGTAAACAGAATAGATTCAGGCAAATTCATAGTAAATGAAATTGAAGGCAGTGTGTTTATTTCAGGCGAAGTAAAGACCAAAGATAGGAAAGAAGAATATGACGAAATCAAAACTAGCGACAATAAAATTATCGTGGCCACTTATGGCGTTGCTGCCGTTGGCATTAATATCCCCAGGATTTTTAATTTGGTCCTTTTGGAACCAGGAAAAAGTTTTGTCAGAGTTATTCAAAGCATTGGACGAGGAATTAGAAGAGCCGAAGACAAAGACTTTGTGAAAATTTGGGATATTACTAGCACATGTAAATTCGCTAAACGTCATCTCACAGAACGAAAAAAATTTTATAAGGACGCACATTATCCTTTCTCTTTAGAAAAGATAGACTGGCAAAAATAACCATGCAGATATTGACATTAGAAAATAAATTATTCTCATTGAATAATTTACCAGAAGAAGTAGACGAAAATACTCGGTTTTCCATATTAGACAACAGCGATCCAAAAAATCCAGATTTCTTTTTTGTACCATTAATCTTTTTAGAAAGTTTTAATAGTCCAGCAATTGTACTAAAAATTGGCGACAAAGAAATTTCTATGCCAATAGATTGGAGCATTGCTGTGGGGGACAGTACCAGTAACGTGGATGCAGAAATCTTACCATTGACCAGCTTGAATGACCGTGGTTTTGACGCCATAGTGTTTAATCCACTAAGTAGCTTTAAAATCGACTATAGACCAATTGAAATTGTGAATTTTTATAATGATGTCAAATGGTACTTTCCTAAAATGCGTAACAATCATTTATTGGTTACTCCATTGGATTATGAAGAAAAGCCAGAATGCGTGTTTTTCATCAAAGAAGTTAGCCGTCAAAGTGAACTCATAGATATTAGTAAAATATTATGATGAATCAAGATAGGATAGTTTACGAAAGCCCTGATGGAGGTGAAACTGTTTACAGTAGACCATTTGGCTCCACTAAAAAAACATTGCACTCCATGAGTGAACGAGCACGTGATTTGCTTGTGGAAGCTGAACAAACTGTACTTTGGCAGGAGATTAGAGCAGCAGCGAAAACCAATCCTACTTTACAAAAGGCCCTTGATCGTGCTATACTAATACACAAACTAAGCAACAATTATGAGCAAAATAACACTAAGTGAAATCCTGTCTGCCATTGATCAAGGTGGCAGAGATATATGGGATCTCCTCGATGATGAACAAAGAAAAGAGGTAAAATTCTTCCTTTTGAATCGATACGTTAGTTCTGTAAAAAATCCCAAAAGAGACATACAAGAACACTACGTGTTGGCCACAAATGAATATTTTAATAAACATTTTTATTCATTGGGTAAACATCCTAAATTACTTTGGCAATTGCTTTGTATGTGTGGTTATGAAACTAAACAAAACTATTTTCATGAATGGATTGGTCACAAAAAGAAAACTGGCAACAACAAAAAAACAAAATTTTTAGAAAAAATCTACCCTGAACTAAAATCCAGCGACATTGAAACCTTGGCTAAAATTAACTCCGCTAAAGATTTAAAAGATCTAGCCATCAGCTTTGGATGGAGCGATGAAGAAATTAAACATTATTTTTCATGACAGAATCATATAGTTGCGAACATTGTAAAGCAAAGTTTACCAAAGAAAAAACTTTGTTTGTACATATGTGCGAACAAAAACGTAGACACTTAGCCAAAAATGAAAAACATGTTCAAATGGCCTATCAAACTTACGATAGATTTTATAAACTCACTCAAAAAAACGATAAAACAAAAACCTATGAGGAATTCGCACAGAGTCCTTATTATAATGCCTTTGTTAAGTTTGGCAGTTTTATAAGCAATGTAAATCCCCTATATCCAGAAAAATATATTGACTACGTGGTCACTAGCGGAGTAAAACTAGATCATTGGTGTAGAGAAAGTTTGTATGAAGAATACGTTTTAAACTTAGTTAAAAACGAACCAGTTGAAGTTGCTCTACAAAGATCAGTCATGCACATGACTGATTGGGCAAATACACATGACAGTGTTTGGAATCATTATTTTCTTTATGTGTCAACAAATAGAGCAACTTTTGATATTAGAGATGGCAAGATCAGTCCTTGGATTTTATTGAATAGCGATACTGGAAAAAAATTATTAAGTACATTAAATGATGAACAATTAGTATCAATTGGCTCGACTATTGATCCAGAATTTTGGATTAAGAAATTTAAATCCTTGCCAGATGATGTGGATTTTGCTAGACAAATTGCCAAAGAAAGTAATCTATGACATATACTAAATTAGAAATAAGTTTTGAAATTGATGAAGAGGAAAAGTCCATTCATGTTGCATTAAAAGGTTTTGACACACTAGAAGACGCAGAAAAATATTGTGAATTCTTACATAAACATGCTAGATTAATTTTCTTCAATAGCGAGGTAGCGCATTAATGGACATTGACATAGACTTTGCAAATCGAGAAAAAATATTAAATATTATTAGTCATATACGAGCAAGACGAGATCATACTCATCATAATACAGGTATATACGCACAACATATTCCACATGACCCAGTAACGAATATTACTAGTATAGATTACAAAACAGCAGAAAATAGAGGATATTTTAAAATTGATTTTTTAAATCTCAGTGTTTATAAGGACATTAGAGATGAACTACACCTTACTACTTTAATGGAGACTGAACCACTATGGGACCTACTGGAACAACAAGAATTTGTGGATCTACTATTTCATTTGAATGGCCACAGTTCAATTTTGAAGATGAATTGCCCACGTTCTTTG